>JYMV01005089.1_pt1 | contig 48715 bp, 51 predicted proteins | sample 338911 | NCBI WGS metagenome assembly JYMV01 (sample SAMN03354496, study PRJNA234377) | hydrothermal vent metagenome | biome: Deep sea; feature: Hydrothermal plumes at the Eastern Lau Spreading Center, Western Pacific Ocean; material: Seawater | place: Tonga | collected 2009 | depth 2000 m m | reverse complement strand
GCTGTTCCGCAGACTAACATGATCAATAATAGCTTCTTCATGGTTGTCTCCTACTTTGTTTAATTGATAATGACAAACTTACTTTCCTTTACTCTGCCATACAACGAGCTTTCTTCATCCATGTTTTCCACAGTGAAGAGGTATAGCCCTGTTGCGACAGCCTGATCGTGCCGGGTGATCAAATCCCAGGCGTGTTCTCCTCCACTGAAACGGGGATTCTTGTTTTCATCAATGTTCTGAATATCCGCTCCTGCGTAGGTTGCTTCATCGTGTTGAATAACATCAACTAAATCTCCTGCAAGAGTGAAGATGCGGATTTCAGCCTTGCTGGGTAGATTGGTGAACCAGATCATCCGTTCCCTGCTTCCGTACCCTTCCCAGACAGCTTGACCGCGGTATGGATTTGGGTAAACCCGAGGTGGATCTGGCCAATCATCAGTTGCTGCCTTAGCTCCAGGATAGACATACTTTCTGTTCGCATAGACAGAACTCTCTAAACTCTCGAGGTTGGCGTCGGGATCGCCTCGGTCGTAAGCGGTGACGGAGTAGTAATTCAGCCAACCGCTCTTTACATCTTCGTTGATGAATTTGTAATGGTAATACCTGTCGTTAATTTCCACACTGTCCGCTTCGCCGTCTATATTGGTGATCTGTACTGCATCGAAGCCGGTGTTGTAGCCGATATCTGCATAAGCGCTGTCAGTTTTATCGAACTCAGCCATTAGTGTAAATTCAGCAGACTCGTCCCCGAACGTTTTACGGGCGCCCCAAACCCTGTATCCCTCAAAATCCTTCTCTCTGCTTATGGGATCTATGAAATCCTCAGCATTGTCATCCCAGTAGATAGTGACTATTTGGTCGCCCACATCTACCGTCATGTTGGGGACTGGCGGCGGTTCGGGTAGGATGTAACGGTCAATCTCACCGTCTTCGTCAATGTCTTCTCCTTCATCGAGAATATTATTGCGGTTTTTGTCCTCTCCGTCGTATGCTTTTTGAGCCCAGTCAGCATTTGTACGTAGATTCGCACGGCGGACTGGAGAATCGTCTCCGCCGCCGGACCAGAGACCGGTTACTATGGCTAACACCACGTTGCAGGAATCACCGGGCGGGAGCTCCCAACCCGAGGAGTCACTCTCAGTCGGTTGGCTGCCAAATGGTCCTGCCGAAGTCATGAAGAGCCAGCTGTTTGGCTGGTTAGGATAGCCCTCATCGGTGTACAAATCGCCTGTCCCTGGTGGTACGGAACTGTGAAGCTGTTGGTATCTGTCATAATCTGTCAGGGGCATGGTGTACCCTGGATAATCCTCGTTGTTGCTGCTGGTCCAGACCCACTGATTAAAATAAGTATCCCAGTATGGACGGGGTACCGATCCTCCCAGGATGTTAATGCCAATGTACGATTGAGCCCAACCGTCGTCTCCGTCTAAATCATATTGGTAGCCTATGTCTCGATTGAAGCCCGCTTCATCAAAAGATCCGTCAAAACCATCAAGATTATCGTACCAGTTGAAACCACCACCCGGCTCGTAGATGTTAGTGTAGTTCATATTGGCAACGGAAGCATCGGCCCAGATACCTGCATAAATATTATTGATCGTCTCCTCTGATTCATTTCGGATGGTGTAGTTCAAGATAACGAAAGCATCGGCATAGGTGAAGTTCCAGGCATACGATTCCATATGTACAGTTATGCCCAGAGGATTATGGTTTGGGATTCCAAGATCATCTTCTGGGGTGTCTCCATAGTCCTTAAATTCTGTAATAAAGTCCTGATGAGAAACGGCAAAGGGAGAGAAGTACTGGGCCATGGAATCCTCCGCAGTGGAGGAGATGGAGGACATGATGGAGATGTTTGAATTGGCGAAGAGCTCGAATCCCTCTTGGCCTGATTCGAACACACCGTCCACTATGGAAGTGGAAACGCGCCGTTCACCATTTACCAGTCCACCGATCCACAATCCTGAAAAGGAAAAATGTTCAATCTGTTCTCTAAGGATTTCCGTATGCTGTTTATATTGACAGGAGGAGAGGATGCGTCCGTTTATTTGATTCCATCCATTGCCGAGCACACCGAAGTTTGTAACGGTCATCCCAAGCTGTCCTACGGAGGTGTATTTATCGAAAACATCCTCCACAGTTTGGGCACTGCTCATATTAATGATTACAACAGACAGTATGCCCATTATTGTTTTAAAGACTCTTCGTAGAATCAAAATTTCTGCTATAGATTTTGAATAAGAAAACATTTGAAAGTTGAATGATTTTACCTCGGCCGGCCACCTCGAAACCGGGCTTGAAGTTACTACCTGCCAATTCATAAATCAACCATAGTTGTAACGATTTTGACTCTTTACATGACAGTTGTAACTTCACCATCATGCATTTGAATCTCATTAGGAAAATTGCACTTTTAATTTTGGTGGCAGACATTACTGCCCAGGGTGTATCTACCATCAAATATTTTCATAGCGAGGATGATTTCCTTCGTGGAGCTGCCATGAAGTCTTCAGATATTACCGATGATCCTTATATCCAAGTACTGTACAATAGTTATGGCCAGATGATTTCCAAATCTCAAGTTGTGCTTAATGGAGAAATCCATTCAGAAACAATTTTCGAGTATGCTGAAGATGGGTCACTTCGGAGAAAGTCTGAGCGGAACGAGAAGAGTAATGTCATCAAAATGTACGTGTACGGAGCTGAGGAGATGTCGGAGATATTCATCGGCTACGCCTTTCCCCAACGACCGTTTTCTGAGTTTCAGGACCGTGTCACCATCTACAGCTATGACGAAAGTGGAGATGTGACGGAATACCTTTTTAAGAGTATTGACAACTATCCCTTTGGAGCGGTACGGCTTTCATATTTCGAGGGAGGGCTGCCTGCGGAAGAGCGCTGGATTCTGCTGCCGGAAGAGCGGACAATGAGATTATTTGATTACGATTACGATCCTACCTCAAGAAGCTACGCCTTGACAGAGTACGACTCCACCGGGACAAAAATCAGCCAAGTAGGACTCGTGCTGCCTACGAAGTATATACCAGAATTATATGAACTTTTGAGTGGTTCTGAATCAAGATCGGGAAATGTATTAGAGGAGAGTGATGAAATCCTGGATGATATCCATTCTAGATTAAGTAAAGGGTGGAATCCTAGCGATGATGGAGCTTTATTGGAATTAGGCGTTCTCACATCCCCTGATCTAATTTATTTAACGGATGGAGACACTCTGGAGGTGACATTGGTGGATGTTACTAAAGAGTTCGTCCGCTTTATGTTCTTCGGAGAAAATGAGTTACTCACCATGCCCATTTTCAAGGTGCAGGAAATCGAAAGACGTGACGGCAAGGTTATCTATCCGGTGATCTACTAATGAGACACAATAGGCTTGGATTTGCTTACACCAAAAAGTATATTGGAGTTACTATGAAAACTAAACTGATTCTCTTAATCTTACTTTTTTCCACACTTTCAGCACAGGGCAGCTATCCACCGCCTTCGAACCTGATTACTATCCCAACAGCCGGCGGACTGATACGCGGGAGTTTCTCCGCTGAGCTCAGGCTTCAAAAGGAAGGGGGACTTAATTTTGGTATGGCTGCCGGAGTGACGGACCGTTTTCAGTTTGGGGTTTCCTTTGGTGCCAGCCAGTTGATCGGCGATGATGTTTTGCAGTGGCACCCACGTCCGGAGGTGAATCTTAAATACCGTATTATGGATGAAACGATGAACATGCCTGGTGTTGCCCTAGGACTCGAAACACAAGGTTTTGGCGGTTACAATACCGGGGACAGCTTGAATCGCTATGATGTGAAAGCGTATGGACTTTATCTGGCGGGAAGCAAGAATTGGCAAACACCACTGGGAAACATAGGGCTCCATTTCGGAGCTAACTATAACTTCACCGAAACGGATGACGGTGATAAGGATATCAGCCTGTTTGCCGGTACAGATATCGAGATTAATCCAGAGCTGGCACTGCTATTTGAGTACAATGCCGCCCTCAATGAGAACGAATACGGCGCCGAAGACATCTCAATCAGTCGTGGAGGATATCTTAATGCTGCCGTCAGGTGGACATTTGTGGATCGACTCCATCTAGAGATAGACTTCAACAATCTTTTGTTCGATGAAGAGAAAGTTGGCTATTTCAATCGTGAACTGAAGATCATTTACATCGAATACTTTTAAGATATATCAATGAAAACATTAGCAATTTCTACGCTGGTTTATATTGTCCTCATGCTGACAACCATCTTTGGTCAAGCACCTCAGGATCAGCTAGCCAAATCCGATGAACTCCAGGAAGCAGACAAACTTCAGGCTAACTATGACCTGCTAAAGGAGTTGGAAAAATCTAATCCAGGCGACCCGGAAGTACTTTGGCGGATCGCCCAAGCACATTTTAATTTTTCAGATAACACCGAGAACAAAGGATTAATCAAAAAGCATATTCTGGAAGGTTTCTATTATGCTGATAAAGCGCTGAAAATTGATGACAACAACTGGGGAGCCCACAAGTGGTACGGGATCATGATCGGACGAAAAGGAGAGATCGAAGGCATCAAGCAGAAGATTAAAAATGCCTACGAGGTGAGCGATCATGTATTGCGGTCCATCGAACTCAATCCAAATGATGACGGCAACTATCATGTCATGGGCCGCTGGAACTACGATCTGGATGATCTCAGTCGGGCTATGCGCATTTTCGCCGCAGCCTTCTTCGCCAAACCGCCTATTGGAAAGTTCGAGGAAGCTAAGTACTATTTTTCGAAAGCGGCAGAATTGAATCCCTCAGATGTGAGGAATCATCTCTGGCTGGGCAAGACTTACATCAAACTGAAAGACAGACGAAGCGCAAAGAAAGCGTTGGAGGCTTGCCTGGCGATAGAGCCGAAGTCAGATAGCGATAGGCTCATTCAGAAGGAAGCCCGTAAACTCCTGGGGAAATAACACTCTTGGCCGACATTCCGGCCACTCTTCCACACAATGGCTGATCTAGAAGAAAAAAGACTGTCCACGAAGCAGGTCTTTAAAGGCCGTCTTCTGGATATATGGGTGGATGAAGTGGAGCTCCCTGACGGATCCACATCCACTCGGGAATTTACCAAGCATCCTGGAGCTGTGGTGGTGATCCCAGTCCTACCGGATGGCAAAATTCTCCTGATACGCCAATACCGATATCCTATAAGCGAAGTGGAGATAGAGCTCCCTGCCGGTAAGATCGATCCAGGGGAGGAGCCCGAAGAGACGCTGCATAGAGAACTGATAGAGGAGACAGGTTACCGAGCCGGGAAGATCACGCAGGTGGTAGAGATTCATCCCTGCGTGGGCTACAGTGATGAGCGGATGTGGATGTATCTGGCAGAAGATCTCCAAAAGGAAACACCCCATACCGATGACGATGAATTTATAGAGGTGATACCCACAGAATTAGAAGAGTGTTTAAGACTTGTCCGCACCGGTGAGATCAAGGATGTAAAAACTATCATCGGACTTTTCTGGGCGGAGAAACTCATGGGCGGCATTTGGAATCCTCCGAAATGATCTTCTCTTAATTGTTATCACTCCCATGCCACATTCATCTTCCACGCCTGCTATAGAAAAGCTTACTGACATCATAAAGGAATCCGCTCACACTCTCGGTTTTGAGAAAGTTGGAATAGCTCCAGCAACTCCATTGGATTCTGAAGCGGATCGACTGGATGAGTGGCTCCACCATGGCCGTCATGCCACCATGAATTGGATGGCAGTTCGTTCCGACGAGCGTAAGAATATCTTAAACTATTTCCCCGAGGCGAAATCTGTCATCTGTGTCGGTATGAATTACTTTCATGGAATTGCCGATGGGGAAATGAAAATTTCCAACTATGCCTGGGGAGACGATTATCACGTTCTGCTGAAAGAGCGCTTGTACCAACTGCTGGAATCGGTGAAAGAGCGACTTCCGGATGTGAAAGGCGTGGCCTGTGTGGATACATCTCCTGTGATGGAGAAGGTATGGGCTCAGCGTGCCGGCCTGGGCTGGATCGGTAAGCATACCAACCTGATCAGCCGAGACTACGGTTCGTGGCTTTTCCTGGGAGAATTGATCCTCGATTGTGAGTTGGATTATGATGATCGCTTTGAAGAAGATCTTTGCGGATCGTGTACCGCCTGCCTCGACGCCTGTCCGACCGATGCCATCGTGGAAGATTACCTGGTGGATTCCCGCCGATGCATCTCCTACCTCACCATTGAACACCGGGGTGATCTTCCGGATGAATTCGCCGGGCAGTTGGGAGAGTGGATTTACGGCTGCGACATCTGCCAGGAGGTCTGTCCGTGGAACCAGAAATTTTCGCAGAAAAGCCGGGAACCTTTATTCGCTCCCACGAGTGAAATCGTCGAACGAAATCCAGAGGAGTGGAGTAGACTCACCGAGGAGGAATACCGTCGAATCTTTAGGAATAGTCCCGTCAAGAGAGCTAAATTTACCGGGCTAAAGCGCAATATTCAGTCCGTTTTATCTAACAGCTAATCAGGAGCAGCAATGAAAAAATCAATTCTCGGATTTTTTACTCTAATTACCGTTGGATTCGGACAGTTTGTGCCGAATATTTCTGTGGCTACGGTGGACGATGCCAACGCCACCCTCATTAACTCAGCTGGTCTGGGACTGTCGCGTGATTTCAACATGTGGATTACTCAGCCTACTCACTGGACAAAGCTCGATTCCATCACTTACGACTTTGGTTTTTATGGCCAAGAAGGGATTTCGGGATTCGGTTTTACGCACATGCAGAATGGGCGAGATCTACTTCATTCTGGAAGCGGGAAGCACCTCGGCGGCGGATTCTATCTTGGGAATACCTCACATTTCTCAAGTGACGGATACGAAGCCATCGATATGGGATTGCTTTACCGCGGACACTCATGGTTTTCCGCCGGATTGCAGTGGAAAAACCTCTGGTCCCGGGATCGCGGAGGACGACAAGATCAGCAGTTCCAGATTGGTGTGGCTTTAAGACCATTCGGCAATCGCCTCACGGTGGCTTACGATCATCGATTTTCCTCCGGTCCCTATGGAGAGTCCAGTGACTTTCTGGATGGCGGCGGAATTGCTCTAGTCCAAGCTGAAGTCATTAACGGCATCAAACTGTTTGCCGGCTATGATTTAGGGGAAATGACCAAAGGAGTGCAAGTCGGAATCTCTTTAGGCTTTGGACAGATGAGTGTGGAAACCTTCCACAATTTTGACAGCAACAGTGATTACGTCAGTCCCAGCCTTACCGGCTATTTCATATCTAAAGAAAAACGTCGAACAGTGATCAAAAGCAAAAAGCCAACGTTTGTAGAACTGGGTTTTGAGCAGCCCATGTCGGACTCGCCTTCGCCCAAAGCGTTTTTTGGTCCTAAAACATTGACGTTGAGGGAGTTAGTGAATGAGATTAACGATTTGGCTAAGAACCCAGATGTGGATGGAGTCGTACTGCGAGCAGATCATTACGGCTCAGGCGCCGGGATGCTTCAGGAATTGGTAAATGCACTGAGGAAAGTGAAAGCCTCCGGAAAAATAATACTGGCTTTCTTGGACAGCGGCAGCGACCAGCAGTACGCCTTGGCGTGTATAGCCGATTCCATCTATCTCAACAGTGGCGGGGCTTTGGCTGTTACAGGTAGGGCTTTTGGTATCGGTTTCTACAAAGGACTATTCGATAAGCTCGGTATAGATGCTCAGTTTTACCGCCGGGGGGATTACAAAACAGCCGCCGAAACATTTACCCGGAAAGAGTTGACTGAGACCAGCCGGGAAGCTTACAAGGCAGTCCTTCACGATCTTCAGGAATTTTATTCCGGGATGATGAAACACGGTCGGGGGTGGACTGATGAAAAGCTGAATGAAGTCTATGATGAACTTATATTCACAGCCCAAATGGCGCTGGAAGCAGGATTGATTGACGGTATTTACCATCCGGATGAGATTGAAAAGAAGGTGAAGGACATTGCCGGTGACGAGGCGGTGCTGGTGAAGTTCCATAAACAGCCTAAGCAGTGGGAATACGACTGGGAATCTCCGGCGGGCCCGAAGATCGCGCTCATCTACGCTGAAGGCCCCATTCAGCCGGGCAAGAGCCAGCCGTCACCTTTTGGCGGAAACAAGGTTATCGGTTCGGAAACGACCTCTAAAGCAATCCGCAACGCTCGGGAAGATAAGTCGGTAAAGGCCATCGTTCTTCGTGTTAACAGTCCTGGTGGATCGGTGCTGGCATCCGAAGATATCTGGCGCGAAGTTCACCGGACAACTCACCCAGATTCCTCTGATGAGGAAAACCAGAAACCGTTTATCGTATCCATGGGGAATGTGGCAGCGTCAGGTGGATACTACATTTCCTGTGCCGCTGACACCATCGTGGCTGACTCAACATGCATCACCGGCTCCATAGGTGTGCTGGGTGGGAAGATTTCGCTTGGGGGATTGTACCAAAAAATTGGCTTTGATGTGGAAATCGTAAAGGAGCACGAACACGCCGACGCCTTCGGAAGTCACCGCTCCCTTACTGAGAAAGAGGGGGAGAGCTATCAGGGAATTATCGACAGCTTTTATGAGCAATTCCTGCGACGTGTGGCTGAAGGCCGCGGGATGACTATCGAAGAGGCGGATGCTGTTGCCCAAGGCCGTATCTGGACCGGCATGGATGCCAAGGAGGTTGGTCTGGTGGATGAGCTGGGCGGACTGGAGCGGGCTATAGAAATCGCCCAGGAGATGGCAGGCTTGGATGAAAATAAATACGAACTGCAGATTATTCCCGGTATGGAAGGGGTAAAGTTTGAGTTCAAAGTGCAATCAAAGTCAGGCATGCAGAAATTGCTGGATGCCTTTGAAGAAGATATTCCCGTCGCCCGTCTGTTGGATAGGGCTAAGCTGATTCACGATGAAAAAGTGCTCTATCTCATGGATGGAGTGATTATTGATAACTGAGAGTTGAGGGAATAATTCACTACAGGGACACAGAGACACTGAAAAAATGATTATTAGCGAAAAATTAAAAGAATGTTTTGATTGGTTTTACAATGATCTCCTCTGTGTCTCCGTGTCTCAGTGGTAAAAAAAGGATGACATTATGCCTAAAGTAGGAGTGGTTCTTTCCGGTTGCGGCGTTAATGACGGTGCCGAGATACACGAATCGGTCATCACCATGCTGGCTCTCGACAGGGCCGGAGCTGAGTATCAGTGTATGGCTCCTGATGTGGAGCAAATGCATGTAGTTAATCACCTAACCGGCGAGGTAGCAGAAGGGGAATCACGGAACGTGCTGGTGGAATCTGCCCGCATCGCCCGGGGCGAGATTGTAGATCTGGCAGGCGTTACCAGCAATGATATGGATGCTCTCATTTTCCCCGGCGGATTCGGCGCGGCTAAGAACCTATGTGATTTCGCCGTGAAAGGAGCTGACTGCCATGTCCATTCGGAAGTACTCCGCGTGGTAAAGGAGATGCATAAAGCCGGAAAACCCATCGGTGTGATTTGCATTTCCCCGGCTATGATGGCGAAAGTGATGGAGGATTCCGGCTCTACTATAGACCTTACCATCGGTACTGATGAAGAGACAGCCGGAGCCATCGAGTCCATGGGTGCCTCTCATGTGAGTTGTCCCGTGGAGGAGTTTGTGGTGGATCACGAGAATAAGATTGTCTCCACCCCGGCGTACATGAGCGCAAATCGCATTACCGAGGTGGAAGCAGGTATAACTAAACTGGTTGATGAGGTGCTTAAGCTTATCTGAATGAAGCTCGTCAAGATTCCAAATAATAATCTCCCCGAAGAGGGGTGCGGAGCGGTCATGTTTATCGGTGACAAGACTGTTGGGCTGTTCAAAGTTCACGGAGATTTACTGGCATTGAGAAATATATGTCCGCACCGGGGCGGCTCACTGGGTGAAGGTGAAGTTACGGGTGAAATAGTCGCCTGTCCGTGGCATGGGTGGGAGTTCAACTGTCGTACGGGAGTAGCGGTTGAAAATCAGGAGATATCTGTGAAAACGTACAAAATATTGAGCCAGTCAGACGGAAAATATCTGGAGTGGAATGATGAGTGATCTATGGAAAGATCCGCTTGAAGATTTTTCGGGGAAAATGCCGATTTTTCCTCTACCTAATGTGGTTTTCTTTCCCCACACTTTTCTCCCTCTGCATATTTTTGAGGAACGCTACCGAGCCATGGTAGCAGACGCTACAAACGGGGAGAAGCTGATCTGCATGGCGCTCCTTAAACCCGGCTACGAAGACGACTACGAAGGGTCCCCACCGATTCATTCTGTCGGGACGGTAGGTTTTATGCCCATGAAGAAGGATCATGCGGATGGGACGTCAGACATTCTGCTAGTGGGAATGGACAAAGTTAAGATCAAAGAGATCACTAGCGATACGCCTTACCGAATGGCAGAAGTGGAGATTCTACATGATGTGGTGGGAGAGTCAGATCCAGAAGCGCTTCAGGAAAAGATATTTCAGCAGTTCAATGTTCTAAATGATGATAATCTCCTCTCTGCCGCCACGCAATTTTTTAGCGAGGGTTTAGACTTTGAAATGGCAGTGAATCTGGTAATTAGTCATCTCGAAATTGAAGGTGAAGAGAAACAGAAACTACTTGAGCTGGGTGATCTATCCCTTCGAGCCAAAGTACTACTTCAGTATCTGGAAAGCGGTTTACGGGTAGATTTGGCTGCTGATTTCGGAATTGGTTTTGCCGGTGATTTGAGAATGAACTGATACTAATATCTGATGAAATTATGACGAAGGAAAATCAAATTCAGGGAAAATGTTTCTGCGGAAAATATCGATATACTATTACAGGAACGCCTCATCGAGTTGTTCATTGCCATTGCGGGAACTGTCGGCGATCTGTAGGTGCGGCTTATGTTACCTGGGTAGTGATAAAGAGAAGCCAATACACCATAAACGACAAGCCGCCTGTTCATACTGCCACAAATCGAGCCATCCGATCTTTCTGCGAAAAATGCGGTTCCAGTCTAACCTATTCTCACCCCAATCGTCCAGAGTTTATGGATGTTACTGCGGGTACCGTCAATCATCCTGATAAACTGTCTCCGGATTGGCATATTTTGGGAAAACGAAAAGTGGAGTGGGTGAAATTGCACGACAATCTTCCCTTTTATGAAAACTATCCAGATTAGATCAATCGAGTAATTGCTATAATACCTTTTCCAAGTTCAGATAATTCCGCACTGACGCAGCACATCACACCAAGCAGTGATTTTATCACCTCGCTCGGCTGAAGACATTTTTGGAACGTACTCCACCTCGGTCGCCGTTTCTCTCTCCTGAATCTTCTCCGGCCACGCCTGAGTAACAACCATCCGTGCAGTGCCTAATCCTGTCATATCTCTGTCGGCAGAGGTGTACACCGATTGTCTGATAAGATCAGCGATAAGCTGCACCAGCGGGGACCGTCCTGATCCTCCGGAAATGGTAATGTGACGGATGTCAACTCCAGTTTTTTTTCGGATGATCTCATAAATGTCGTGCACAAGGAATCCGATAGATTCCATTCCGGCTCGTACGATTTCATCCGGGCTGGCATCGTCCAGATCTGACAGTATCGGTTCGAATTCATCAGTCCAGTACGGCGCGGCCAGACCATTCATCCCGGGCACTAAGATGCCCGAAGTCGTTCCGCCACAGCGACTGTCCCACTTCATTTCTTCGTGAGAAATACCGAGATGACCTTCCAGCCAGCGGAAGAGCGAGCCTACGCTATTGATGGTCCCTTCCAGCATGAAGCTGCGGTGAGATTCCGTGGAGTTCAGGATGTTGGTGAGGAGCGACGGAACTACTATCATATTTTCGCCTGTATTGACCTGAACCGATCCAGACGTGCCGAAGTTCATGGCCACATCTCCGCTCTCCTGATGACCGTGACCGATGAGAGATGCTTGTTGGTCGCCAATGACACAAAGCAGAGGGACTCCGTACTCGTGCACTTCGCCGAAACTGCCGCAGGTCGGCTTTAGAAGCGGGAGGGAGCTTTCGCTGATCCCGAAGATATCCAGAAGTTCTGCATCCCATGTGCCGGATTCCAGATTGAACAGGAGCGACCGCCCGGCAATGGATTCATCCACGACAGGCGTGCCGGTTAAAGTGTGTGTCAGGAAAGCGCTGAGTGGTCCGAAGAGAGCCGAGCCAGCATCCAATCGTCCTTGCAGCTCAGGATCCTGCTCAACAGTGAAAGCGAATTTAGGTCCGCCAAAATGAGCGCTTAGCGGCATGCCGGTCTTCGACTCGATGAGAGAGCGATGCTTCTGGAAACGGCCGAGAGTGTCCCATGCTCGTGTATCCTGCCAGCTCATGGCCGGCGTCAGCGGTTCAACTTTCTCCTTATCCCAAAACAGGAACGTGGAGCGCTGGACAGCCATCCCAATCGCCTCTACATGGAGTGAATGCTCTCCGCAGAAAGTAATCATTTCATCAATCAGGCGTCTACAGGTGACTGCTATCTCTTGCGGATCAGATTCTGCCCAGCCGGGATTCGGCCGGTGAATGGCATGGCGGATTTTCTGACTGTGGACGACTTTCAGTTCCACATCGTAAACGAATGCCTTAGTGGCGGAGGTGCCCTGATCCAAAACCAGGATTACCTGCTTCGCCATGTTTAAAGGATTTCAACCACTTTATCACCTACATTCACTTGACCCTCCTCATTTACAGAAGCATACCATCCCCGCCTGTCCATCATGGTCTTCATAAATTCAGGTCCCTTTTCTCTGCCAACGTAGGGAAGACTATACAAATTTGTGCACGGTTCGCACTTGAAGGTAATTTGAATTGTAGCTTACCGACACGGTAGGTCTTTCCCGGGGAAAAGTCTTTATTGGCTATCCCGGCAGTCGTCAGGTTTTCCCCCAGATCACCCGGTTTGATAGACCATCCTTCTCCGTTTAACTCTTCGATAATCTCCATGGGTAGCAGCAAGACCGCCATGTCGGGATCGTTCTTTTTCTTTATGTGGCGGTACCGGTTGTAATCCCCTTCCAGCCCATTGCGAGTGATTCTTGTGGAATTGACCGGTCGTTTCGGAAGACCGTGTTGGCCGGGCGTATCCGGTTTGATGTTAATAGAACAGACTTTTTCTTCCATTGAGTAATACGATTTTATCCGCTGAAATATAAAAAAGAAATGTTCTTCAGACCTTAAAGGATTTCAAAACTTGGAAGGTTGCAGGATATTCAGGAAATGGTGATACCGTAGAGTTCTTCGAACTCTCCAGTAGGCAGCATTCGGATCGCGTCCCAGGTGAGTTTGGTGCAGACCCGGGCACAGATCTGGCAGCCGATGCACTCGTCGAACCGGATCTGAACAGGCGGGATGGGGATGTTGTACTTTTCGTAGGGAACAGATTCGATGCAGTCCACTGGACAGAACGGGACGCACACCTGGCAGCCGGTGCAGCTATCCTCATCTACCACAGCCATTAGCTGTGGACGCTTCTTTTTCTGCCCGGGATCACCTGCCAGTTCCGGGACACCCTTGTAATGTTGATATGCTTTTGCTGTTTTAACTGCCATGAATGTTATGCCTTATAGTTGTTGAAATTAGGATTCTGTCAGGGGAGATTCAAGGGAAAGTTGGTTGGGACTCACTCCCAGCCTAAGTATTCTCTTACTGGTTTTATCTTAACGTTTTTCGCTTTCTTCGCTGCTAACCACTCTTCTTCTCCATTTTCATTATCCCGCGACTGTTAAGCCCGATCACCCCGCACAAGGCAGCTCCCACGCCGATGACTAGGAAAATAGTACTGATGGGGACAACTTCCGCCAGAGGTCCTACCAGTCCCGAAGAGAGCGCCGTGAAACCGATGACAGCCATACTCACCATGGAAAATATACGGCTCCGCAGGCGGTCGGGGACCACACTCTGGATGATTGTCGTCCGGGAAACGGTGATCATGGGGATGCCGATTCCGTGAATAAAGAGGAGGATTTTGGTCGCCTCGTAATTGCCGATGTAATAGAGCAGACTGTATGTAAGTCCGTCCAGTACCATTCCCCAGAAGAGTACGCGGCTCCGATTTATCTTCTTCCCAAAGCGCCAGATAAAGAGAGTCCCGGCCAGCATTCCGCCGGCCATGTGCGCTTCTATCATAGCATAGGCGCCGAAGTCAAGGTTCAACACTTCCCGAACAAATATAGGCGTTCCAACCATGGCTGGCCCCATGATGAAAAGGTTGTTTACTGCGGTAAGAGTAATTAAACCTGCCAGATCACCCTTTTTTCTGACAAACTGCAGACCTTCCTTAAGCTGATGAATGTGAGTGGCAGGTTCTTTTTCCTGCTGGATCGTAATGTGCTTCTTCGAAATGAGTGCTATGCAGATCATACTGACAGAGAAACTGACAGCGTCGATGGTGAAAAGGTGATTGAGTCCAACCCAGGCGAACAGTGCTCCGGCCAGCACAGGTCCGGATAGATGAGCTAGCTGACCTGAAGTGGAAATGAAGGCGTTGGTTGAAGTGAGTTGTTCAGGTTTGACAAGACTCGGTATCAATGCATCCCGGGCGGGATAGAAAAGGGTGCCGAATGTTGAGACAGTAAATGCGAAGGTGCCGATGATGAGGGGCTCTGTTCCGCCATTCAATAGATAGGCCACAAGCGAGCCCACAAACAGCATCCTTGCGCCGTCAGAAAATATCATGACGCCTCTCCGGTCAAATCGGTCGCCTATGACACCGGCCATGAGACTAAACAGTACCGCCGGCAGATAGACACTTACGGCTACCAGAGATGTTGAGGTCTTGGAACCGGTAAGTTCCAGAATTAGCCACGGGAGTGATATCTGATAGATGGCATCACCGGCGTGGGAAATTATATGTCCCAGCCATAAAAGCATTATGGGCTTGTTGATCGTATTCTTGCTTTTTCTTTTATCCTGCATTAAGTGAAATTTGAATCCTTGATAATTCATATCAAATTGAAATTGATAACATATTTGAGTAGTGATTCAAAATTAAAGAGTACTTATCTCGTTATGAGAGAGGAGTTCTTAGTTGCATCGCTTCAGCTGTTTCATTCACGAAATCTGCAAAAAACATCAAAGATTAAACTACCCAGTCCTTCTCCCCCTTGATGCCTGCCTGCCGCAGGCTGGGGGGAGAAAACAAGAGGGGGTGAAATTAAACTCTGTCACCCATTTATTGTCGCAGATACTGCTTAATTGGTTACTCTTGGACATTTAATGCGAATATCTGAGTAAGGACTTGGAAAATGTTTTCGCATTTGCTGATCGCAGGATTAAATTCCCTTGAATTTATTGGAGAGTTCTAATCTCTGTTTGTGCTAATTAAGTCAGTAGGAGGAAGAGATGACCTATATCATTTGTGAACCGTGTGTCGGTGTCTGTGATACGGCGTGCGTAGATGTCTGTCCTGTAGACTGTATCCATCCTGTAAAAGAGGATTGGGAGGAGAAAGGATACGATGAAGACAAACTTGAAGGAAAGCAGCTTTACATAGATCCTGAAGAGTGTATTGATTGCGGTGCGTGTGAACCCGAATGCCCGGTCGAAGCTATCTTCGAGGAAAGTGAAGTTCCTGAAGAGTGGGATTCTTTTACAGATAAGAATTATGCCTACTTTGGGCAGTCCCGATAATAGACAGGCGACATTTTAAAATCTAGCGGTTGTTCTGATCAGCAGCCGCTCTTTATATTCAGGTGGTTAGATTATCATGACAATAGATGAGATTAGAGATTTACTGAAAGAGATAAAGTATCCCGGTTTCAGCAGAGATATTGTCTCTTTTGGCATTGTTAAAGATATTCGGTCAGAGAAGGATAAGGTTGAAGTTGACCTCAACGTAACCTCTCCGAGCGAGGAAACGCGCGGTGAGATTAAGTCACAAGTGGAAGCAGTATTGACTAAAAGTGGCGGATTTTCAACAGTTGAAGTGACCATATCCGGCGGCAGTCAAGCCACTCCGCAGCAAAAGCCTGCAGAAGCTCCGGTTCCTGCGATCTCCCTATCTAACGTCAAGCATACCATCGCTGTTGCCAGTGGAAAGGGCGGCGTAGGCAAATCAACTGTGGCAGTCAATCTTGCGGCAGGCCTGGCTCAGAAAGGCCACAAGGTCGGTTTGCTCGACCTCGATATTTACGGGCCGAGTCTCCCTATTATAATGGGCGTCAACGAACGTCCTGTGATGACTGCTGAGAGAAAGCTGGTTCCTCTGGAAAAATACGGACTCAAGCTCATGTCTTTCGGCTTCCTGAGCGGAAACGATACGCCGGTCATATGGCGAGGGCCCATGGTATCAAGGATGACCGAACAGTTTTTTACAGATGTAATTTGGGGTGAACTGGATTACCTGATCATGGACCTACCGCCGGGTACGGGTGACATTCAGCTAACGCTTACTCAGCGTCTCCGTTTGGCTGGTGCCATCATTGTTACCACACCCCAGGATATGGCCCTTTCTGATGTGCGGAAAGGAGCCGATATGTTCGGTAAGGTCAACACTCCTCTGCTGGGGGTCGTGGAAAACATGTCGGGGTATGTACTGAGAGGAGTCGTTCGCGACTCTGATAATCAACCCATCTCGAATGCCACCATTTCCATTCCGGGAATGGACAGATCAAATGAAGTGAAATCTTCGGATGACGGACAGTTCACTCTGGAAGTGGATCTCTTCAAGCGAGGCGGTGGATATGAAGAGAGCAATAGGCTCAATGTGCCTCTATTGTGTGAAATTCCCATCTCTCTTGAACTGATGGAATCATGTGATGAGGGCATCCCCCTTGTAATCAAGGATCCCGATTCACCTGCCGGAAAGGTGTTTGCACAACTTGTTGAAAAGGTGGAAGAAATTTTAACCGTCTGATCTACTCTTTTGTAAATGCTTCTCACTACAATCTCGGTTCTCACTTTTACACTGTTTGGTGCACTATATCCTCTTCTTACATGGACGGTTAGGATTAGCCAATTAAATCGAGGATTTCATCGTTTTATTCTCGGTTTGAGCTGCATCGTTGGTGGTGTCGGTGTGGTTTTTGTTTTCTTAATTTCTGACACAATTCCTTCGAATGTTCGCATAGGTGAAGTTGTATGGCTCATCTCTCTTTTGGCTGTTACAGGATACTATTGGAATCAAGAGAGTATCAAAAAATGGGTGATTACGATTCCCTCGATTTTCGGTGTTATGGCGTTTTATCGAATTCTGTCTGAGATAATTTCAGGGGATTTAGAACTATTCATTATCTCACTTTTGGGAGGTTTTATTCTCTGCGGGGCACTTTTCTCCATGATTTTAGGTCATTGGTATCTCAATGTGGTTTCTCTTCCTATTAGCTTATTAAAATCCACAGTAAAATTCCTGATTCTCATAGTTTCCTTAAGGTTTATTTGGGACATGGGATTTATTATCATGGGTGAAGTTCGATATAATGGCTTGCCCATTTCTATGACTCAATTTCTGCAAACGTTCGATGGATTTTTCCTCATTTTCGCACTTTTCTTCGGAACGCTTCTCCCGTTAATTCTTGGGATTCTTACACTGAAGACTATCGCCATTCAATCTACTCAGTCAGCTACAGGTTTGCTTTATGTAATTGTCATTTCTGTAGTCATGGCGGATTTATTTTATAAATACTATCTCGTTCAAGCTGAATTACCTTTATAACATGTTATTCTCAGTCGGGAAGGAATGTGGTGAATGTGGTCGGTATTATAAATCGAAAATGTCAGTAAACAGTGAAATCAGATGTTCTCATTGCGGGAAGGAGTCAGCAGAAATCCCGGATATTCAGAAAATCTTTAACGCCTGTCCTTTTTGCCAAACGAAACAATTCTATCGCAGGAAAGATTTTAATCAGCTATTGGGTTGTTCTTTCGTTTTAGTGGGAGCTCTGTTGGTCCCTTTTACATACGGCTTGAGCCTTCCGGTTCTCATTTTAATAGATTGGCTGATCTATAGACGAGTAAGCGATATGGCTGTCTGTTACAGTTGTGGAGCAGAATTTATAGATATCTCTTCGATTCCAGACAATATAATCGGCTTTGATCATCACACTGCAGAATTATATGAATGATCGTCTTGACTTGACTCAAGCAAAGGGAAACTTGACTATCGTGAAATCGACTCTTAACTTTCTAAGCTGAGTGGATAGTGTTATGAAGGAAAAAGAATTACTTGATGCGATAGAATCATATGGGAACATTCCCCGGCATATTGCCATTATTATGGATGGTAACGGCAGATGGGCAAAATCAAAGTTCCTCCCTAGAGTCGCTGGTCACCGGGAAGGAATTAACTCTGTTCGTGTTATTACTGAGGCATGTGGGGAATTGGGAGTAGAATACTTAACCCTATACACTTTCTCGAAGGAGAACTGGGCCAGACCAAAATCAGAAGTATCAGCTTTGATGAAACTCCTCGTAGAGACGATCCGCAGAGAAATTGAAGACCTAATGAAAAATAATGTGAGACTGCATGTCATCGGTCATATGGAAGACCTCCCTGACGCTCCCCGGGAAGCTCTACAGGAAGGGATAGATTTTCTAAAGAATAACACCGGTCTCAATCTTGTTTTGGCTCTGAACTATGGTGCCAGAGCCGAGATTCTGGATGCTATCCTATCTGTCTGCAAAGACATTGAAAAAGGGCAAATCACAATAGATGAACTAAATGAGATTTCATTTCCTCAATACCTCTATACATCGGACATGCCGGATCCGGATATGATTATTCGTACCAGTGGTGAATATCGCATCAGTAATTTCCTTTTATGGCAGATCGCTTACTCAGAAATTTACTTTACTCCGGTTTTCTGGCCGGCTTTCCGTAGACACGAGCTCTACGAAGCCATTATGGATTATCAGAATCGTGAAAGACGATTCGGGAAAGTGAGTCAGAAGATGACTGAGGCTGAAAAATGATTAGAAGATTACTAATTACGTTCCCCACCTTATTCTTGATTACAATACTTTCAGGGCAATCAACTGAAAGAATTACACTTCTAGGTGTAGAAGTTTTGGGAAGTAAATATGTATCGGATGTCTATATCCAACGGACGTCCGGATTGGTAATTGGCCGTGAGATTCTCCCTGGTGATTTTGCTGCCGCAGTGAAGAAACTGTGGGACTCGGATGCCTTTGGAGATATTCAAATCACTCTTGATGAAGAGACTGATGAGGGTATATATATCATCATAGAAGTTGTTGAGAATCCAGAACTGGGGGAGATAGATTATATCGGCGATAAAAAGAAACAGAAAGAAATTGAAGAAAAACTAAATCTCTACAAGGGGATGAGGATTCCTCCATTTCTCCTCAAGTCCATAGAAAACGATGTTAAAGAAATCTATGCAGAAGATGGGTATCTGATGGCAGAAGTCTCTGCTGAATTAAAGGAAGGTGAGACTGAAGGTCGTAAGAACCTGCATATTTCTATTGATAAGAAAGGAAAGGTCAAAACTCGCAAAATCAGTTTTGTAGGTAATGAGGCATTTCCCGATAAGAAACTAAGAAAGCAGTTCAAGGAAACCAAATTACAGGCTTGGTATCTATTCTGGCGATCGAATTACGACGAAGATAAATATTATAATGACAAAGGTTTATTGACTGCTTATTACAGAAACAACGGCTACAGGGATTTTCGAATCGTTTCTGACACAGTTTACTATTCTGAAGAGGAAGATGGTTTCGTCATCGAGATTGAGGTTGATGAGGGCAACCAATACTATTTCCGGAATTTTTCGTGGTCAGGGAATACAATTTTCAGTGACGAACAACTGTTTTATCGCCTAAACATCTTTCCGGGTGACCAATTTAATCAAGAGGAATTTGACTTGGCTCTTTACGAACGTGTCCAGGGTACTTATATGGATGACGGCTACATCTACAGTCAGGTCGTCCCCGAGATTTCACCAGTTGGTGTGGATTCTCTCGATGTAAGATTCAATGTTACTGAAAACAATCAGGTTTCTGTTCGGAAAATCGACATTGTCGGCAATACCAAAACTAGAGAAAACGTCATTAGGCGAGAATTAAAATTAATGCCGGGAGATATATTTAATCGTGAGCTTTTAATACGGAGTGCTCGAGAGATCATGATTCTAAATTATTTTGCAGATGTTGTACCGGATGTCATTCCAATTGATGAAGATGAGATTGACCTGAGAATCAAAGTTGAAGAGAAAGTGTCCGATCAGGCGACAGCTTCTATCGGTTTTGCCGGTGAGTACGGTGTAACTGGCGGAGGATCTGTCGAGTTCAATAACTTTTTGGGAAAAGGCCAGCAGCTCGCTTTCCGATTTCAGCAAGGTGCACAGGGAGTTAACAGTTACTATTATAGAGGCGGTCAGGCACCGCGTTATCGTCAACTGTCATTCAGTTTTATCGATCCAATGGTTAATGATACTCCCGTGTTGGTCGGCTTTTCCACCTTTTATTATCTGAGGGGGCAAAACAGTTCTTACTATGGTGTACCTCTGGATCGGGAGGTTATTGGAGGTTCTGTACGCTTTGGTAAAAGACTTAAGTGGCCCGACAATTATTTTAGGGCTACATGGGTGCTTCAGGGGACCAGAAAATCCTATAAAGGAACTGAAGCAGATTTGGAAACATACGTCAGCGGATTAAGTGAAACCACCGGACTCAGCGTTGGACAGGTGATCAGTCGTGACAGTCGGAATCACCCTGAATTTCCTTCTATGGGATCGGTATTCACATGGTCATCAACTCTTTCCGGAGGACCCTTGCAGACGCCTTGGTTTGATGTCCACGAAAATTTCCATAAGCATGTCTTTAAATTTGATTGGTATGCTCCAGCGTTCTGGAAATTTGTTTTTACGAGTTCACTTCAGTTTGGCGCCATAAAGGAAATTCCCACGGATGGGGTGGAACGATCCATTATTCCGGTTGATGATCGCTTTATTATGGGTGGTTCTGGAATTCCGTATGGTACTATGCTTCGTGGTTATGTTGATAATACAGTGGGGCCTTATAATGGCAGACCGTTAGGCGGAAGAGTTATGATGAAGTACTCTACCGAATTTCGAATGCGTTTTTCAGAGAACCCTACTGTCTATGGTCTCGCTTTTGCTGAGATGGGAAATGTGTGGCTGGATTTTTCTGAAACAGATATTTTTGATCTGAAGAGATCTGTTGGCGTGGGTATCAGAATGTTCATGCCTATGGTTGGCATGCTGGGTTTTGATATGGGTTACGGATTTGACGATATTCCGGCTACATCTGAGTCACCTGAAGGGTGGCGTTTCCATGTTTTGTTTGGAATGCCCTTTTAGAGTGAGATATTCGTAAATTCATTTAAATTACAAAATCTAACAATTCGAAATTTGTTAATTGAATGAGGAGGAAGTTGTGAAAAGAGCGAAAAGAACCCTTTTATTAATGAGTATGATGGTCCTGCCTTTAACACTCCCAGCACAGAAAATTGCTTTTGTGCAGGTTCAGTCGGTGTTGGGCGAATGGGAAGAATATGGCGAGGTTGCTCGACAGCTTGAGCTTGACCTCCGTAAAGCCCAGTTTGAGTTTCAGGGGATGACCTTCCAATTAGACAGTCTGCAGGGTGTCTATAATGCCCAGCAAGCGATGCTTTCTCCTACTGGACGGCGTGAGAAAGAGGTAGAGATCGTCGAACTTCAGAAGCGTGTTCAGGAGTTTCAACTGAATCAAACTGACGAATTCAGCCGGAAGCAAATGGCAGCTGAAGGACCTCTTCTTGAGCGATTCCAGCTCGCAGTGCGAAAAGTGGCGAATGATAAAGGTTATGATATCATTTTTGATGCCGCGGCACTTCTGCACGCAGAACAGGTTTTTGATGTCACGGAGGATGTATTGTATGAGCTTCGCCGGGGAGAACAATCGAGTCCAGACGGGAATTAATTCTTGTCAACTCTTCGCGAACTGGCCCATCTAGTTGATGGCGAGGTGGTGGGTGACCCTAATGTAGAAATAACGGGAGTCGCCGAAATCAACGACGCCAAAGTTGGGTCTATTTCATTTTTACTGCATAAAAAATATCAATCACATCTAGTATCCACTAAAGCCTCAGCAGTTGTGGTTGCACTCAATGAAACTTCACAGGGTATAAATTTACTTAAGGTAGAAAATCCATCCCTCGCGTTTATTCAGATTCTGGAGCACTTTAGCCCGGAGGATTCGGTTGTGGAGGGAATCCATCCTACAGCTCTTATTGATCCCAAGGCGACGATTGGTGAGGGCGTGGCTATAGGAGCATTCGCGGTAATTTCAGCAGGGAGTGATATTGGCTCGGGCGTTTCCTTGGGGTCCCATGTGATAATCGAAAGTGGTGCCACGATCGGTGAGGATTCTCAAATCGGCAGTGGAGTTATCGTGGGGCATGACTGTGAAGTGGGATCTGATGCAGTCATTCAAGGGGGAACAGTTGTTGGCTCACATGGATTTGGATTTGTGACAGAAAAGGATGAACATCATATGATTCCTCAACTTGGCCGGGTTGTTCTTGGTGACAACGTAGAAATTGGTGCCAATTGTGCCATAGATCGCGGAACCATAAGTGATACTGTTATAGGTGAAGGGACAAAACTTGATAATCTGGTGCATATCGCTCACAATGTTAAAATCGGTAAGGGGTGCCTCATTACCGCCCAAGTGGCGATCGCAGGAAGTACTGTCGTTGGAGATTACGTCGCTTTTGGAGGTCAGTCGGGAGCGGTGGATCATGTGGAAATTGGTGATCGGGCCCAGATCGCTTCCAGAGGTGGGATTACCAAGTCTGTCCCCGGCGGTAAAACTTATTCTGGCATGCCTGCTCGTGAAGCGATGGAACAAAACAAGCTGGATGCTTATATTCACAGATTACCCGAACTGGTGAAGAGAGTGCAGACTCTAGAAAAGAAATCGGAGACCGCAAAAGGCAAGAAATGAACCTGCATCAACAGACGATTGCCTCTTCAGTCAGTTGTAGTGGAATAGGTCTGCATTCCGGACTGATGTGTGAAATTACCTTCCACCCGGCTCAAGAAAATAGCGGTATAACTTTTGTCCGAAGTGATTTGGCGGAAGAACCTTCTATCCCGGCAGATGTATCTTTTGTTACGGGCAGTGTCAGGGGGACAACCTTGACTCGTGGAAAAGCTTCGGTCAGAACTGTTGAGCACGTTTTGGCTGCATTCGCCGGCCTACAGATTGATAATGCAATAATCGAGCTGACTGCTGAAGAACCACCAGCAATGGATGGTAGCGCTAAGTCCTATGTGGAATTGATTTGCAAAGCCGGTATTTCTACTCAGTCAAAAGAACGAGATATGCTGGTAATTGACAGGGAGGTAGTGCTGAAAGACTCAGTGAGTGGTGCAAGGATTGAAGCTCGTCCTTCAGATGAGTTTTGTATCAGCGGTACCATCGAGTATAACGGTATTCTCGGACGACAGTCAATAATGCTAAGAAATATGGAGAACTTCCGAGATGAAATTGCTCCGGCTCGCACATACGGTTTTCTCAGCGAGTTGAAAGCTCTGAAGGAAGCCGGTCTGGCTAGAGGTGGCAACCTGAATAACGCTGTGATATTTATTGATAATCCGCTAAATAATAAGTTGCGGAACGAGTTGCTGGAAATGTTTGAAATAGACCCTGATGAAATTGCGGGGAATAATGGTATTTTAAATCAGGGTGGGCTGAGGTTCCCGGATGAGCCTGTTCGGCACAAAGTACTCGATCTGATAGGTGACTTGAATCTGTTGGGCCAGCCAATCCAAGGTGAGATTATTGCTCAAAGAATGGGGCACTCAGTTAATATTGATTTTGTGAAAATATTAAAAAAGAAATTTATGCAAAATGAGGAGGTCTTGGCATGAACGAAAAGGTATCGTACGACATCCATCAGATAATGGATATAATGGCTCACCGTTATCCGGTTTTGCTGATAGATAAAATTGTAGAAATGATTCCAGGTGAGAAGGTGATAGGTATAAAAAATGTGACTGTAAATGAACCTTATTTTCAAGGTCACTTCCCTAAACGACCAGTAATGCCGGGTGTTTTAATTATAGAAGCCATGGCCCAAGCCGGCGGTTTTTTGATTCTGAATACAGTTGAAGATCCCCTAACAAAGAACATGTTTTTTGCATCTATCGAAAGAGCCCGTTTCCGAAAGCCGGTAGTTCCCGGTGATCAGCTTCGAATGGAGCTTATCATGGTAAAATATCGTTTGAATACGTGTAAAATTGAAGGGAAGGCTTTTGTTGGCGACGAAGTGGTCGCAGAACTAGCTTATACAGCATCTGTCGTCCCCAGGGAGCTATAACAATTTCTCAAAAGATTCACCCAACTGCAATTGTTGATTCGTCTGCTTCACTCGGCAATAATGTAGAAGTTGGAGCTTACTCTATAATTGATGCTGACGTAAAAATAGGTGATGGCTGTCGGATCAGTAATCATGTTACATTACGTTCAGGCGTTTCTTTTGAAAATGATTGTACAGTTTTTCCCGGTGCTGTAATTGGTGAAATTCCCCAGGACCTGAAATTTAAGGGAGAAGACTCAAAGATAAATATCGGTTCTAATGTCACTGTCCGAGAATATGTAACCATCCATCGTGCCACATCAGCCCGAGGTAAGACTATAATTGGCAACAGCTGTTACCTAATGGCCTATTCACATGTGGCTCACGATTGTGTTCTTGGCAAGGAAGTGACTTTAGTGAACGGTGTTCATCTGGGCGGCTGTGTAGACATAGAGGATTACGCTTTTGTGAGCGGGAATGTTGTGATTCATCAGTTCACAAAAATAGGACGTCATGCATTTATTGGCGGAGGATACCGGGTTGTACAGGATGTTCCTCCGTATATAATGGCAGCTAAAGAACCTCTTACGTTTACAGGAGTAAATCTGGTTGGACTCAAACGAGCCGGTTTTTCCAATGAAGTTCTTCGGAATCTCAAGGAAGCTTATCGTCTTATTTACAAGTCTTCGCTCAATGTCTCCCAGGCATTGGATGAGATCAGAAAGACTCTCCCGGACACCGAAGAGATCAAAAACGTCCTCAGTTTCGTTAAAAACAGTGAACGGGGCATTATCTAAACTCAAAATTATCGGTCTTTGGGTACTGCTTCTCGTAACCTTTCTCGGAGGACAGGCTCCCGATTACGATCTTAATCCTTGGACAGGCGATAGTTTCGAGGAAAAGTCTAAACCGTTTTTTGAAATGTTGGCACTGCAAACGACTCCCGTTCGGACTACAATCAGCAGTGACGAAGGTAGATTGGTAATAGGACTGCATCTATCAGGAGGAGTTTCTTCCAGTGGGGATAATCTGGGATTAGTATTCGGTAAAGGTGGCGTCTTTCCGTCATTAGAAGGGGACTATTGGGTGGCACGTAATCTTAAATTACACGGTACTTTTGCGGGGTTTGAAACAACAGATGATATTGTATTTGCCAACAGTTATGGTTTTACCTATAAAATGGGTGATGAAGAGAATAGTAAGTGGTCACTCTCATTTCTACGAAGCAGGTTGGAAGGTCCTGATGACTTTTTCTTCAAATGCCTTGTAGTGAACGCCGGTCGAAAGATAAATTACAACGATATGACTGTTGGTTTGGGTACAGGATTCGTTTTATACAATAGCGGAATTCATATTTCGGGAGCTGAAGAAGGCTCGTTTTCCAAGCGAATGGAAGGGGTCGTTGGAATGTTAACCCTACGAGGTGATAAGAAGATTTCGTCTAAATTGGAAGCAGGTATGGAACTTCGGCTAAGTCCAGCGGCTGTTTCTGTGACCCTCGGTTTGTACGGGTTACTCTAATGACTAAGCGGATATCAATACTAGGTTCCACCGGCTCCATAGGGCAAAATGCTCTAAAGGTGATTGAACATCTGGGTGACGGATTTGAGGTCAAATATTTGAGCGCTGCCCGGAGCAGTGAAGTTTTGATTGAACAGGCGAGGAAGTTTCAGCCCGCAACAGTCGCTCTTATAGATTTATCTGCTGCTGAAGAAGTGAAAGAGGCCTTATCCGGAAGCGGAGTAGAAGTCTTGTCCGGGAGAGAAGGTCTGCTGGAACTGGCATCGCGAGATGATGTAGATGTAGTGCTCAACGGATTGGTGGGAAGCGCCGGTATGGAACCGACGATTCGAGCGTTGGAGGCCGGAGTGGATGTGGCGTTGAGTAATAAGGAAAGCCTGGTCATGGCTGGCGAGCTTATTGAGAACATTAAAAAGGAGACGGGAGCAGAAATCTATCCTGTAGATAGTGAGCACAGTGCCATATGGCAGTGTCTGCTGGGAGAGAATAAAAACAGCATCCGGCGGATCATCCTAACTGGTTCAGGCGGTCCATTTAGAACAAGGCCGTTGGAGGAATTTTTTGAGATTACTTTAGAAGAGGCGCTGAACCATCCCAATTGGAAAATGGGTAATAAAATAACAATTGATTCAGCTACCATGATGAATAAAGGGCTGGAGGTTATCGAGGCTCACTGGCTCTTTGGAGTCGAACTGAATCAGATTGATATTGTGATTCATCCACAATCTATCATCCACAGTATGGTAGAGTTTTCCGACGGCTCTATCAAAGCTCAACTGGGCTTGCCGGATATGAAGCTACCCATTCAGTATGTCTTTACCTATCCCGAGCGGATGGAATCTAATTGGGCAGAAGCAAAGTTTTCTGATATTGCTTACCTCACATTTGAGGAACCTGATCTCGTGAAGTTTCCGTGCATTCGCTTGGCTTACGAAGCGCTTGAGCGAGGAGGATCAGCTTCGGCAGCGTTGAATGTTGCCAACGACAATACGGTAGCTGCTTTCTTGGAAGGAAAAATTTCATTCACAGAAATCGCCACTCTTAATGAACTTGCTTTAGTTGAACATAACTGGACTGCTCATCCTGAGCTGGATTATCTCTTGAAGTTAGAGTTGTGGGGAAAACAATTTATAGATAGTAGAATAAAGGAAACAGTAACTGTATGACAACATTATTGGCTATGATTTTTGTTTTGGGTGTTCTTGTTTTTGTCCACGAACTGGGACATTTCCTCGCCGCCCGCTCTGTGGGCGTCCGGGTGGAAAGGTTCTCCCTCGGTTTTCCTCCGCGCCTGGCAACTTTTATTCCTACTGAAAAAGGGTGGATATTCCGGCTGTTCTTCTACAGCAGGAATGAAGAGGGCAAGTTAGAGTGGGGACCGATATTAGAAAAGACACTGAAGAAAATTCCGCGTAAGGCGACAGAAACTGAGTTTACCCTTGCTCTAATTCCGTTGGGCGGCTACGTGAAGATGGCCGGTACAATTGATGAGAGTTTGGATGATAAGTTAACCGGTGCTCCGGACGAATTGACCTCTAAAAGCCGACTCCAGCAGGCGTGGGTCATGTCAGCCGGGGTAATCATGAATCTGATACTTGCTGTTGTTGTTTATGCCGGAATTAGTTGGAGCCAAGGCGCCATAGTTCCAATAAATGATGAGCCGGTTGTTGGTATTGTTTCGAAAGGTTATCCGGCTGATAATATCGGTCTTCAACATGGAGATAAAATCATAAGAATAGATTCTGAAGACATTAGTACATGGAGTCAGATGACATCTCTTGTCCATTCGCGTCCAGGTGATTCCCTCTCGATTACGTGGAGCCGAGAAGGTTTCCAATTTACTGAGAATATAGTACCGATAGTGGCAAAAGATGTGTGTGATTGCCGGATAATAGAATTTGGATTGATTGGTATTGCCCCTGTAACTGAAGAAAAAGAAATTGGGGTTTTTGCAGCAGTGACCAATGGGTTAGCAATTACAGAAAACAATGTCAGCAAGATTTATAATTCAGTTTGTGCTCTTGTATCAGGCCGCGCTCCGTTCAGTGATCTGGGGGGCCCAATTATGATTGCTCAACTGGCAGGGAAGTCAGCACGCGCCGGTTTTCTGCCATTGCTGCTCTTCACTGCTTTTATCAGCATCAATCTTGCTTTCGTTAATATACTCCCCATTCCAGGGCTGGATGGCGGTCATTTATTAATAATACTGCTGGAGGGAATATCAAGAAGAGAGTTCTCGGTAAAAGCGCGGATTAGAATTCAGCAGGTTGGGATGGTTTTTCTAATGCTCTTAATCGTGTCAGTACTGTATAATGACATTGCCCGTCTAATCACCGGCTAATTTTTTTCAAAAGCATTTTCATTGAACCGAATGTAGCTTTTGTTTCGATCTTGACAGGTAATCTCCGTTCATCGTCCGTCAGCCAGATGCGCATATCTCCCTTTTGCTTAAATAAAGTTTTCCCTTGTCGGTAAGGTTCAATAACCAGACACTTGAATCGTCCGGCTGGGACGCGGACATTTTCTTTCCTGTGTACGATAATGTGAAAATCGACAAACTGACCGTTATCAAACGTTTTAAATGACAGTTTTTGACCGACTTTCAGCGGAATTGACCGCAAGTAGTAGAAAAGGGAAAATGGGTCACGGATTTCAGATTCTATTGGGAATACTTCATCTTCGGAAGTGAGAGTGGAATCTATATAGTTCATTTCAGCTTCCAGCTTGTATCGGTAAGACCCTTCACGGATATTTTTTATAAACCTGCGTGTGAAAAGACCCTCTTTATCCAGCCAACTGTCCACCTGATCCCTGACGTAAAATAGACGGTCCACGTATCGATTGCTCTTTACAGTGTACTTAACATGATAAACCTGATTGCCGTCAATTTCCTCTTCGCCGATTACCTTGAGCATAGCGTTTCCGGCTTTAATTATATTGACCTTAAGATCGAATTCCAGTGTTTCGCCGACAGTAAAGGGATGTTTCTCAGCCTGCAATAAAGATGCAAGCACCGCACAAAACAATATTAACCGTTTGGATGTCATCTTCAGTCTCTGACGATTTGTATGGTTTTACCTGAAAGATCAATGATGGTGGATCCTTTAGATGTCGGCAGCACTCCTGCATCAATCAGCAAATTGAATTCATCATCAAATTCACTTTTAATCTCTCGTGGATCGTTCAGTGCCGGCGTACCGGTTCGGTTAACGCTGGTCGATGTAATAGGAAACCCAAGCTTCTCGGTAAGAGACCTAGGAAATGAGTAATCGGGAATCCTAATGCCGATTGTCTGACGTTCACTGATAATAGATGAAGAGATATCAGAATCACTAAAAGGGAGGATAAGTGTCACTGGACCGGGGAGATAATTTTCAACTTTGCTTCTATCTGTTTTTGATAAAAGGGCATATCGTTCTAGCATTTCCATGTTTGACACAGCGATACTCCAAGGTCCGGCCCGTCCCTTTATAGCAAAGAGCTGCTCAACAGCCGCATCATTCCGGGCATCAACACCGAATCCGTATAGAGTATCCGTAGGGTAAATGATAATACCTCCATCACGGATAACATTAGCCGCTTGCTCATATATTTCAGGATTATCTATTTTGATTACTTTCGACATTTACTTTTTTCTTATTTTTCCTCTCCTCTGTTCCTCAATTCCTCGGCTGAGTTTTCCACCGACGATGAAACCAAAAGTACTGCTCCGGATGATCAAGAACTGCTTCTTCCAGCTTAGACGCTACTTTCTGGGTTATGGTTTCCACTGTGTCATCGTTATTAACCTGCAGACGCTCGAAAGTGATGTGATATTGGGATTGTCTATCCATTCGGCAGAAGGCGAGAATCAGCGGAGCCCCGGTTTTGAGGTGGAAAACTGCCGGTCCCCGGAAGGCTGATGCCGGACGGCCTAGAAAATTCACGAACACCCCGCTTTTTCGCGCGTCTTGATCTGCTGCCAGTCCAAGGATACCACCTTCGGAAATAACTTTCATCATATCGTGAGATGAAGCTCCGGCGTAGAGAGGCGTTTCAGCCATTTTTGAACGCCACTCCACAAAAAAGCGATTGGCTCCCTTGTTCCTCTGCCTGCGGATTACCGATGTGAAATTATAGCCATTTCGGCTGAACCAGACCGGGAAGATCTCCCAGTTCCCAAAATGACCGGTCAGGAGGATCATCCCTTCTTTGGATTCCGGAGGAGGGAGGGAATCTTCACCCATCACAGTGACAAAACGGTCCAGATCGAGGGACTCTAAATGGATTGTGTCTAGAATGACTTTCCCGAAATGCTCATAGGTCTGTTTGAGAATGGTATTGTAGTAAGTCTCAGTTCTACGGGGGAATCCTTTTCGCAGTTGTTCCAACGCTTTTCTCTGACGTATTCTTAAATGATCGTAAGCAAAACGTCCCAGCCGAATGCCCAACCGTAAGGTTGTCTTCCTCGGAAACCGGCAGAGAAGATACCTCAGAAACTTTAGAGTACAGTAGGTAGTAGAATTCTTCTGGTGCACTTAAACAGATCTCCCGTTTAGTCAATTTATTCGGAGGCCTGAGTTGAAACAAGCTCTTTGTCCGACAATGTTTTTTCTGTTTACGTAACCGTTGTTTTTTGCCGCACCTCACAGTTAACTTTAATCACCATGAAACCCTGCTTGTTCAACATCACACTAATGTTTTTTCTCTCTACTGGTGTGTTATCCGCTGATCTAGTTTACCATGTCCCCATCCACAAGACTATTGACCTTGGATTGCCGGCGTTTATCGAACGTGCCATCGCAGAGGCGAAGGAGGACAAAGCCAGCGCCATCGTCTTCGACATTGATACATTCGGCGGGCGGGTAGACGGCGCCACGGAGATCAAGAACGCTATCCTTCAGCTGGACAGTTCCATCACTACGGTAGCGTTCATCACCGGCGAAGCCGCCTCCGCCGGAGCCCTCATTTCGCTGGCGTGCACCAAAATTGTCATGACCAAAGGAGCTTCTATTGGTGCGGCAACGGCTGTGGATATTCAGGGTAACAAGGCCAGTGAGAAAGTGATCTCCTACATGCGGAGTATGATGCGCTCTACCGCTGAAGCCCGAGGCCGCAGTCCTATCCTGGCGGAAGCCATGGTGGACGACAGCATCGGTTTCAGTCATGTGGTGGTCAGGGGAGATAGTCTGGAGGCGAGTGACCTGGAGGGTTCCAAGAAAGGGAAGCTCCTCACTCTGAGTACAACTCAAGCCTTGAAGTTCGGCATAGCGGATCACTCGGTGGAGACCTTGCCGGAGGTGCTGGAGTTTCTCGGCATGAGTGGCGCACAGATCAAGGAAATGGATGTAAACTGGTCGGAAAAACTGGTTCGGTTTCTCACTGATCCTATCGTCAGCTCGCTCCTGATGACCCTCGGTTTCCTCGGTCTGCTCTTCGAAATTCAGTCACCGGGCTGGGGTATACCGGGAACGGTGGGCATCGTGGCTTTGTCTTTATTCTTCGGTGCTACACTCTTCGCTGAATTGGCTACCATGGAAGAATTACTCATTCTACTGGTGGGAGTAGCGCTGGTGCTGGCAGAGGTGCTGGTGATTCCCGGATTCGGTGTCGTAGGCATCATGGGCATTATTACCATCATGCTGGGGCTCTATCTTATGCTCATACCCAAACATCCCCTGCCCAGCGACTTGTCGTCTGCATCATGGGGACTGGTTATCGGTCTTGCCGGTGGACTCGTGGGTATCTTTCTGATGGGCAGAGTTTTGATACGAAGCAGGTTCTGGCAGAAAATCACTTTGCCATTTACCGAACGCAGTTCAGAAGGGTACAGCACCTCCATCGGTTTGGAAGAGCTGGTGGGCTCCCACGGTGAAGCTATCACGGATCTGCGACCGGCGGGTCAAGTCAGTATAGCAGCCCGGCGAATCTCTGCTGTGAGTGAAGGTGACTTTATCAACAAGGGAGACAGCGTTGAAGTTTTAAGCGTTGAAGGGTATCGAGTAATGGTAAGAAAACTGGAAACATCATAAGGAGGTGACATCCATGTTTGGTTCAATACTACCGTTTGTTATGTTGGCAGCAATTCTGCTTTTTGTCTTTATGCTTTTTTACTTTGTCCCTTTGGGTATGTGGATTCAGTCGCTTGTATCACTGGGACTTGGAAGGATCACTATCATAGATCTGATCCGCATGCGTTTGAGGAAAATTTCACCCAGGCTCATTGTGGATGCTATCATCAACCTGCACAAGGCAGGGCTGGAAGACATCTCCACCGGTATGCTGGAGACTCACTTTTTGGCAGGCGGCAATGTACCCAATGTGGTCTTTTCCTTGATTGCGGCCGACAAAGCTAAAATCCCGCTGACCTTTGAAACTTCAACAGCCATTGATTTGGCCGGTCGCGACATCAAGACGGCGGTGCAGACCTCAGTCTATCCCCGGGTGATTGATGCTCCGTCTGATGGTAAACTTGCAGCTGTGGCCAGGGATGGTATAGAAGTGAAGGCGCGAGCCAGGGTCACTGTACGAACGAATATTCCCGGTCTGGTAGGCGGCGCTACAGACGAAACCATCATTGCCCGCGTGGGCGAAGGAATTGTGAGCGCTATCGGTTCCTCTGAATCCTACAAAAAGGTGCTGGAGAATCCTGATTTCATTTCACGAAACGTACTGGATAAAGGGCTGGATGCCGGCACTGCCTTTGAGATTTTGAGCATTGATATCGCGGATGTTGATATTGGCAGAAATGTGGGGGCTCATCTGCAGGCCGACCAGGCAGAAGCCGATCTGCGGGTTGCCCAGGCCAGGGCAGAGACCCGCCGGGCAATGGCTGTGGCAGAAGAGCAGGAGATGGTGGCACGAGTGGTTGAAATGCGAGCCAAAGTTGTAGAAGCTGAAGCCGAAGTGCCTAAAGCCATGTCTCAGGCGTTCCGGGAAGGAAATCTGGGTATCATGGATTATTACAACATGCGGAATATTCAGGCGGATACCTCTATGCGTGAGTCCATCTCCGGTGCTGGAGAAAAGGGCACTACTGAAGCCCCGAAACGGGATAACGATTAATAAGTAATGGACTTCGAGTTTCTCTATTGGATCATTCTGGGATTAATCTATCTCATGGTGAAGTCGCTGCGTAAAAGACGTCAGCAGCCTCAAGAGCATGATGAATTTCAACCTACAACTGAAGAGGTTCTGGAAGAGGAAGAGACCCTCCCGGCCTGGCTGGAAAGTCTCGTTAAAGGAGAGGATGATACTTCGCAACCTGAGCAGCCAGTGGGCAAGAAGCGCCAAGCAACTATCAGGGAAGATTTGGCTGCCTATGATGAGGATTTAGCAGAACCGGTCATGGAAACTGAAATCCCTCTTGAGGTAATTTCGGAGCCTCAAGAAAAACTGAAGAATCTTCGGTCTAAGATACGCTCCAAGGCTCCGGCAGGTGGAGTTCAAAAAGGGCGAGTACAACGAGCACTTGACATGCGTGAGATCAGGGATCTGGTAGCCAGAAGAAAAAAACTTCGCCAGTTGATTGTCTACAAGGAAATTCTGGGGCCGCCCAGAGCTTTGAGATCTTTGCGGACCGGGAGGCAATTCTAATCAGGTGATCTGGCTGTAAATTTCGTCAACCTGCATGATTAGATGTTCTTCACTGCCGCTGTTGTCTATAATGAAATCGGCCATATGTACTTTTGCTTCTTCAGGCAGCTGAAGATCCATCCGCTTTTGAATCTGATCTCGCTTTAGCTTGCCCCGCTTCAGCGCCCGCTGCATTCTTAATCCGTATTGTACAGTAACGACAATGACATAGTCCAGGTGTTGGTCCAGTCCGGATTCGTAGATTAGAGCCGCATCCACGACGAAGAGAGATGCTTCACCTTTTTCCAATACTTTTCCATATTGTCTATCTATTGATTCAAATACATGAGGATGGATAATTGCGTTGAGGACGGCTTGATTTTCGTCATTAGCAAAAGCGACTCTGGCTAATTTTTTAGAATTAATCATCCGATCAGGATTTAGGATATCACTGCTAAATTCCTCGATGAGATCTTCTTGTACCTGCTCATTCTCGTTGAGAATCTCTTTCGCTTCCTTATCAGCGTCGAACCGGTACGCTCCCAGTTCTTCCATGCGGATGCTCGCTGCACTCTTTCCGCTGCCGATACCGCCTGTGACTCCAACCTTCAACATGACTATTCTTCTTTGGGAAGATTTTCTAAAATACGAGCCGTTACTTCTTCGATGGTTCCCACACCATTTATTCTAATAAGCTGATCTCTTTCTGCATAGTAAGCGATGAGCGGTTCCGTCTGCCGCTTATAAACTTTCAGTCGTTCACGTATGACATTAGGCTGATCATCATCCCGTTGGATGAGTTCTCCACTGCATTGGTCACACTTTCCTTCCTCTTGAGACGGACTATTAAGTAGATTGGTGATTGCACCGCACGAACCGCAAGTCCGCCGGTTGGAGAGTCGCTCGATTAGGATCTCATCTTCACCTTCAAGCGCCACTACGGTGTCCAAATTCTGATTAATTTGACTCAGTAGTTCATTCAGCCCGTCAGCTTGTGGAAGTGTACGAGGAAATCCATCAAATAGATAACCGCCATGAGTATCAGGTTGCTGTAAGCGTTCTTCGACCATTCCCAATATGACATCATCCGGCACAAGTCTCCCCCGGTCCATATAGGTCCGGGCTTCTTTACCAAGATCGGATTTTGTTGAAATGACGTCTCTCAGCATGTCACCAGTGGATAGATGCGGAATGGTGATACGTTGGCAGAGGATCTTTGCCTGAGTTCCTTTTCCAATTCCCGGTGGTCCTAAAAAAACGAGTCTCATTTTTTTTGTTTAGATAAGTATTCCTACGATAGTAGCTGTTAGCCAGGAAGCTAAAGCTCCACCTATCATTGCTTTGAAAACTATTTTTGCTAACTCTTTTCTCCTCTTAGGAGCTATTCCCCCGATTCCTCCCAGCTGAATTCCTATGGAAGCAAAGTTAGCGAACCCACAAAGTGCGTAACTGGCAATAATAGCAGTCCGTTCTGAAATTTCGTGAGCAACACGCAGATCTTTTAAATCACCGTAAGCGATGAGTTCAGTGAGAACGATCTTTTTGCCCATTAATGTGCCTAACGCAGCAGATTCATTCCAGGGAGCTCCCATTGTCCAAGCCAGTGGTCTAAAGATAAATCCGAATATTTCTTCCATTGAAGTATCAAGAAGTCCCAGTAGTGCATTTATCATAGCAACCATTGAAACAAAGGCAATCAGCATTGCTGCTACGTTGGCCGCCAGTTTCATCCCGCTGGTGGCGCCTTGAGAGATGGACTCCATTGCGTTCCCTGCAGTTTTCTCTACTTCTATTTTCACATAACCTTTTGTTGCTGGTTCTTCGGTTTCCGGGTACATGATTTTAGCTATTACCAAAGCTGCAGGGGCACTCATTATTGAAGCAGCCAAGAGGTGACCTGCAATCCCAGGTACATCTGAGAGCATTATGACATAGACTGCCATAACGCCGCCGGCGACAGTTGCGAAACCGCCCACCATTACTGCCATTAGCTCTGACTTAGTCATTGCATCTACGTAAGGACGGATCATTAGCGGTGCTTCGGTTTGTCCTACAAAAATGTTTGCGGAGACAGAGAGAGTTTCTGCGCCACTTGTCTTTAATGTTTTCTGCATGGCCCATGAAATTCCACGAACAATAAACTGCATGATTCCAAGATGGTAAAGGAGTGCCATAAGAGCAGAGAAGAAAATAATGGTAGGCAGAGCCCTAAATGCAAAGTTGAGAAGTGGTCCTTCTACAACACCGCTGCTGAAAGTCTTGAAAAGGAAATCACCTCCGGCATCAGAGAAACTGATCAGCTTTCGGAGAAACCCATCGACAGCCGCAAAAAATGGTTGTCCAATGGGTGTTTTGAGTATGACTAGAGCAAAAAACAGCTGAAGCCCAAATCCCCACAGAACGATACGTTTGTCAATTTTTTTCTTGTTGTTCGAAAGCAGCCAGGCTATCCCTAAAAGCACTACAATTCCTAATAATCCTATAAATCGTTCCATTATTCTCCTATCTAATCTGGTGGTTCATAACAGTTTCGACAGCGTGCTTCGTACAGTTCTTTCTCCCCAATGATGATTCGTTCACTATCTTCTGATAATCGTTGCGTATAGTTGGCGGGATTTCCGCAAATGACACAGATGGCGAGAGTCTTGGTGATGTACTCTGCCTCAGCCAGAAGCGCAGGTATTGGGCCGAATGGATTGGCTAGAAAATCCTTATCTAATCCTGCTACAATGACTCGCTTCTTAAGCGTAGCCAATTCCACACATACATCGATTAGCTTGTCATCGAAGAACTGTGCTTCATCAATTCCGATTACCTCGGCGTTTTCAGATCGCCGTAGAATATCCGTAGATGAATCCACAGTCTGTGATTTCATCTTGGATTGGTTGTGAGAAACTATGTGGTCTGCATGAAAACGGGTATCAATTTTCGGTTTGAAGATTTCAACAGACTGCTTGGCAATCTCTGCTCTTCTTAATCTACGGATAAGTTCTTCTGTTTTACCGCTAAACATACTACCGCAAATGATTTCTATCCATCCGGATTCGCGTGGACTGTGAGTGGGCATAAATTTTATCTATTAAGCAGTTAGAAGGAGATGAATCTTTTCCTGAACTAGATTAATAGAAGCCTGATTATTCCCTCCTTCGATAATTATAATATCCGCATAATTTTTCGTTTTTTCTACAAATTGCTCATGCATTGGTCTTACAGTTTGGAGATACTGATGGACTACACTTTTCACTTCTCTATCGCGCTCCTCAATATCACGTTTAAGACGGCGGATGAAACGGATGTCTGCAGGAACGTCCACGTAAACTTTCACATCCATCAATTCTCGAAGGAATTCTATCCCCAGTATCATGAGACCTTCTACAATAACGATGGGCACCGGATGTACAGTCTCCGTTTCTCTCATACGGGTGTGAGTGGCAAAATCATAGATGGGAATGTCAATTGCTTCTCCATCAAGGAATGCTGTGAGCTGCTCTTTCATCAGGTCAAAATCGAATGAATCGGGATGATCATAGTTTATTGCTGCACGTTCTTCCATATCCAAATCGGATCGATCCTTGTAGTAAGAATCTTGTGATATGATGACACTGTCGTTGGGTGATAAAAGGGTGGTCAGATTTTTTGATGCAACAGTTTTCCCTGAGCCGGAACCACCGGCAATTCCTACGAGAACACGTTTATTCATTTCTTCAATTTTGTGCTGTCAAACGGTTCCGGAAGTAAAGCACCGGCTGAAGTTTCCGTTTCATTACCGGATTCATCCAAAAGAGTGATTGGGATGTCACCGCATAGTTCCCAGATTACCTGCCGACAGGCTCCGCATAGGGTAGCTTTGTTCCGGGAAGCGACAGCCAGTCTTTTAAACGAGCGGTGGCCCTGGGCAATAGCGGCAGTTACAGCTACCCGTTCAGCGCAGATAGTGAGTCCATAACTGGCGGACTCAACGTTGCAACCCAATATTATAGAACCGTCTTCTGTTTCAATTGCAGCCCCAACAGAATAATCTGAATGAGGTGCGTGTGCTCTTGAGCGGGCTGACATTGCTGCTTCAAGTAATGAATCCATTATATTCTCCTGATGTTTATCGCTTTCATGAGATAGAGTGCTCCGACGCCGGTAATAAATCCACCGATATGAGCAAACCACGCTACACCGCCGGTTGTATCCAAACCGATAGTTCCCAAACCGTTGGTAAGCTGAATGAGGAACCAGAAACCGAGATAGTAGATTGCGGGGATACGCATAGTCATTCCCCACCAGAAAAAGAAGGGGAGGAAGGCGATCACTTTGGCTTTTGGAAAGGAGACCATATAAGCTCCGAGAACACCCGCTATAGCACCACTGGCTCCAACCATTGGAATGAAAGATGAAGGATCACTAATGATCTGTGCTATGGCTGCACCGATCCCGCATATGATGTAGAAAATTATGAAGCGTGTGTGTCCAAACAGTCCTTCCACATTATCGGCGAAAATCCAGATGAAAACCATATTCCACAGAATATGCATGAAACCGCCGTGCATGAACATGGATGTTATAATCGTGATGAATGGTGAATGGACATTTGCATTTAACTCTATCCGCTGCTTGGCGCGGTCACTAAGGTGTACTTCCCACGCTCCCACGATCTCTTCACTGGTTGCTCCCGTCGCAGCGGCCGGGATGAGACCGTAGGATAGAGTAAATTCCATATCAGATTTGGGATCTGTTCCCATACCCATTTGTAGTAGAAATACCGCCACATTCAAAGCCACAATAGCATAGGTTACTTTTGGGATGATAACTCTGGGGTTCTCGTCTCGAAGGGGAATCAGCATTTATTATTACCTGATGTTAAATCTGATTTCTTCTGAAGAAGTATTACCAACTTGATCTTCTGCAGTTATAACCAAATTATGATCGCCACTCTCCAATGGAGTCTTCAATCGGAATGTCACTTCTTTTTTAATGGGATGATATTCAAAGAGCAGTTTTTTATCATCGAGAGTTATGGAAATTGCCTCATCGCCTTCAATGCCGGCAAGTTCATCACGGATGGAGGCTTGGATTTCTTGTACATCTTCGAAACTGTAGCTTCCGCCATTTCCGGGAAAGATATGTTCTATCAGAGGTTGAATAGTATCTTGAATTACTGTTATAGCTTCCAGGCTTTTCAACGATGTAAAGTACATCCATTTTCGCTCGTCAAACCGGCTGGGGAGATAGGTCCAGCCGTCATCCTTATCGTAGTAGAAAATTCCTGATTTAGAGAAATCCCGGATGTAGTTGGGAAGTATAATAGCCACATTGGCTGAATCTTGTAACGGTCGGTCGAAGGGCTGTAGTTGGTAGGCCTTCGTGAGGAAAGTTCCACCTTCTACAGGCACAGGTGAATTGATATCCTCTACCCAATAAACTGTGGGGTTGTAAAAGGTTGTCGGTGAAGCCTGAATGGAGCAGCTTCCTCTTGGTGAGACAGCTGCTGTCTGCTTATTATTATCTGATAGCTCAGAGCGGATTGGGAACCACGATTCTCTAACTGGAGAACCGTGGAAGGAGACGACTATTTCCGTAGTACCGCCAAATTCTTCCAGTGACAACGGACGAGTGATAAAAGCTGTTGGACTGACTTGCTGTAAATCTGTGAGATCGAGGAAGTGAGAATTTCTTAGTGTGAGTTCAGGTATCTTATCCAGATAGGATTCAACCTCAACCTGTATTACTACCGATTCCTCCAAATGCCGGACAGTTAAGTCTAGGTCAACCGTCATGTAATCAGCAGGAGCTAGATTTATGGATGTATGAAATGGTGAGCTCACAGCGCCTTGATTGTTTATGCCGATAAATTGCAAAACTTTGTTGTCGATATTTTCTAATGGTAACGTGACAATCATTCCATTTCCATCTCTGGAAGTTTCAGTAGCTTTAATAGCTTCCTCAGGAAATCCTTTAGACTTAAACGAGTAGCAGGTAAAATGTGTAATAGGAAACGGGATTCCTTTTGGTTCGATTCGAAACTTGACGGAAGTCTTTGCTCTCTCTATTTCAGAAACCGCAATAGAAATAGGAGGTGCTTGATAAATAACACCTTTAATATTGACAAGGTTCTTCAGAGCATCATACAGTTTAATTGATACTCGATGATATCCGGGAGAAAGAGCCAATTTCCCATTGGATTGTTTGCTAATAAAGGCCAACCCATGACTGTTATCATCTGCGAAGAGACGATGAAATTCACCATCATTCAGTCGTTGGAGTGAATAATCCCGCTCCAATTCTATTAGTTTCGATTGGTCATAGGCAAATCTTTCAAACTCAACTCGGTACTGTTCGTTATCATCTACAGACAGCACAGCTCCATAGATATTAAATTTGTTATTCATCCAAGACATATGGTCCACAACTGAAATACCCAAACCTACTTCGCCGAAAACATGGATGGTATCCATGAAAGCGTATTCTCGAGTTTTGATCCTCTGGAGAGGAAAAATCTGGGGTAAAGGTGAACCGTTGATGACGGCATCCTTATTAAGCGGAGTTATAGAAATAGCTTCCGGAACGGGAAGACGACTATCCTCAAGTGAGAAACCATTGGTAAGGGGATTTAGAGGACGATTGGATTCATCTCGAAGTTCGAAATGCAAATGAGGACCGAAAGCGCCTCCGCTCTCACCAGAGAAACCAAGTAAGTCACCTTTTTGGACTACAAAATTCCCCGGTGCAAAGTATTTGTCTATAGAGAAAGAGTTCAATCTTTCCTGCTCCAGCGAAATTAGATTTTCCAGGATGGGGCTGAAGCGGTCTAGATGGGCGTACAAGGCAATATTGCCGTCGTCTAGTTTCAGGTAAAGTGCTCTACCATAACCGGATGATGATACTCGCACTCGCCAGATATATCCGGTGGCAATAGCTTTAAGCTCAATGCCATTGACCCCTTTTGTTTGGATATCCAGACCGGCATGGAACCGTCTTGGTCGGGTTTCTCCGAAATTAGAGGATATCCTTCGGGGCAGATCCACAGGCCAAAGGTAATCCTGACCGTGAAGACTCGTCAGCGTAATGAGAGCAAACAGCGATGAAATGTAGAAGTGTTTCACTGGAGTTTCTAAATCGATTGAATCAATTTAGACAACCATCGAGGGAGATTCAATCGTTTTTACTCATGATAATCTCAATTATAAAATAAAAGGGCGACAGTCATCGCCCCTTCTCAAAATCGTTTTCAGTACAAAAATTATTTTTTCTTCAGTTTTTCCATCTCCATCTTAAGTTCTTCCATTTCCTTACGCAGTTCTTCTAAGTCACCTTTCATGTTATTATGATGTTTTCCGAAAGGGGGCATCATTTTCATCATCATCTTATGTTGTTTTCCCATACCGGGCTTCATCATGAAGAGTTCTTTCGGCATGTCTCTTTCTCGAGCGGTTAGTTCTGCCGTTAATGTTTTCTTTCGGCCTTTGCGTACCACAACGATTTCCACTTCTTCACCTTCTTCTCTTTCACGGATTGCCTCAACGACGTCATCCTGTCCTTCGATATCCTCGTCTCCCACAGCGATAATTACGTCTCCGGCTTTCAATCCGGCTTCGTCGGCAGGACTGTCTTCTACCACTTCGGAGATTAGGACACCCTTGCCATCTTTCACGCGGAAGTAATCGCGTAGCTGCTCAGTCAGAGGTTGGAGATAGATTCCCAGCCAGGTGCCTTGTGACATCCCCATCATCATGAAGTGTTTGTCCATATCCGGGCTTCCGTCTATGTTGGGGATATCTGTGAAATTAAGATTTAGGTTTAAATCTATTTCACCTAGGATTTCACTTAAGTCTCCACCTATATCGTCAAAATCATCAATTGAAAAATCAAACTCCTGTCTGTTTCCGTTATTTGTCACTACGATGTGACAAATGCCGTCTTCCACTTCACAGACGATTTTCACTTGTTCATTATCATCAGAAGAAAAATTGTACTTATATATTCGCACCTCTTTTTCTTGAGAAAAGACTGACGTGGTGAGAATGAGTCCCAATATGATTGTCAGCAGTTGTTTCATGATAAAACCTCCTATATTTTTTCTGTGATACGTATCACTTAAGATTATGGTTCCCTTGCAATATAAGGAAATTGTGCATGACTCTTTGAAGAGAAAGTTCTAAATTGTTTAAGGTTATTAATATTTTCATACTCAAGGGAGGGTCGTCATGAAAAAAGCCATATTATTTGCATTGCTCGTTTCAACTGTTACAGTATCGCCACTTGCCGCTATCGGTGGGATTGGATTGCAGTTAGGTCAGGGAGCGTTCACAATTGCATCTACCGAAGATATTGATGACAGTGGCCTGATTACGGTTACAACTAGTGAGTTTTCCAATCCGATTAGTTTTGGTGGTTTCTTGTATCTGGATCTGTTTTCAGATTTTAGCTTGGAAGCAGAGTTACAACTAACTGCAAGTGAATACGAATTTGAATTCACAAACGCTTTGGGTACTGCAGGACCATACAAAGGTTACTGGGGAGGTGCATCCACATACTTTACAGTTCGGAAAGAAATCTTCGGCTTGGGGATTCCGTTTCTGGGAGGAGGCAATCTTTTTGTTGGTGGCGGATATAACATGCATACGTTTGCCCCTTTGGCAGATCTGTCCCTGGTAGAGAGTTTGATGGGCGACCTTTCTGAGGAGCCTACCTTTTCGGAGGACGATTTGATTGAGTTTGTGAAAGAAAATAAGATTGATAAAAACGGTTTTCATATACAGGCTGGTTTTCAGTTCAAGCTGTTGATGATTGACACATTCTTTTATTACCGTCAAACCTTTGGAGATTTTGAGGATGTTTTCGGCGAGGAATCTTATGGCAGTTTGAATCTTAGATTAGGGTTGGGAATTTAAAAATAGAGCTAAAATAAGTGAAGCTTTGGGGGTGGTATTCCACCCCTTTTTTATTTCCAGTGAACTACTCCGCCAGCGGTACTGTAGACTGATAGGACCAATTCTTCAGATCCTTTGAGTAGTAGTGGCGGCCGGAGGCTGTAACCGCTAGGAAGTGGGGTTTGGACACTTCCGTCTTAGGCAGAATTGTTAGCCCAACGAAGTCGTTCTGCGAGTCGATGCGTGTCCAATGACTGAACTCACTCCCAACTTTCGTGGGATTCACATTTCTCATCGTATAGACATTCCCCAGATTAGATAGGAGGACGAAACCCGTCCTCGGCGGAGCTGAACGAAAAATAAAATAAGTGGAAGAGACGATGGTTTCACTTTTGTATTTATCTGATTCATTTAGTTTTTTCAGAGCATTCTCAAGTTCTCGGACTAGCTCTTCAGGTGCCGATTTGCCGGCAGCTCCAGGAGGCCCCATGGGTCCAGCAGGTCCTTCAAGCCCGGGTGAACCCGTTTCTCCCGACTGACCGGGTTCTCCGGCTGGACCTTGTGATCCCGGCGGACCTGTAGCACTGCAGGCTGCCAGAGTCAGTATCAAGCCCACGAGGAAAAAAACTCTGACCCCATTGACTATAATGGTGTTAAGTCTGTTGTCAGCTAAAGCCATATTAAAGAATAGATGTTCCGACATCTGAAACAGTTTGCAGCCATCCCATGGCAATTGTCCACGCTAGAGACATAATGATAATAAGTTCAGCCGTGATTGCCGCTACAAAGAACAGAATAGCTCGTTTCATTGCAATATTCTTGTACTGGTTGATTTTCCCAAGGGAGAAAACTTGAGTGGCAAACAGTTGGTAGACTTTTTCCGGATCTTTAGATATTTTCTGCAGATGAGCAGCATAGCTTTCAGGGGTGGAAAATTTAGCTATCCCCGCGAAGAAGGTTGGGTTCTCCGGTTGTTTCTTGGTGCTGAACTTGTCTTTTCTAACGCGCGGTACGATGACTAACACCAGTTGGATAATAGTCAGTAAGGCTGACAAAAAATAGATGATCGTCATTATGAAGATAAACCAGTTAAACTCCATCTTGGTAAAGTGGATCATAAAGAACACCATAAACACTCCCAGGATCGAAAGTATGGTAAACGCTTTCTGATCTGTCCGCTGCAGAATCTGCTGCTCGCTGGAAAGTACATGGAATAACGGAGTGAAATCTTTGTCAATCATGAGCGTGAAATATAGGGCAGTCTAATGCTAAATGCAATCACCTCAACACCTCAGCAAGGACAGCTGTTTTCACCCATTCAACTGACTGCCCGGTTGACTTATCCACCGCTTCAACTTTGATGATGTAGATTCCGATTCGGGCTCGATTGCCATCGTCAAATCTGCCGTCCCAGGTAAGGGTTCCTTCGGCACCGGTTACGAGATTCCTCGCTAATGTTCGCACCTCTCTGCCCATGCTGTCGAAAATTAGCATCGTAAGATATGCCTGGGCAAAAGGTAAGCTATAGGATATTCGCAGCTCATCATCAAAGCTGTCGCCATCCGGAGAGAAAGGGTTTGGATCGAGTAGTATATTGCCGGCCTCTGGAAGGGTTTCTACAAGGATACTGTTGTCTGCTCCCGGCGATATTTTTTCTAAAGATGTGCAGGTTCCCCAGTTGCCTATATCGGGAGAATCGAGTTGCGGATTAAGCTTTTCCAGTGAACGGCCGTTTCCGCCACCCCAGTCATCACTGAAACTGATGGAATCATTGACTATCCCGGCTGGATCGAAAAGAAAAATTTCATCACCGCTGTTGTTGAGAGTTGGGAATCCATCCGGTGATACAAGCAGAATTCCATCCAGTGGAAGATAAGGGAACAGTGATGAATCGCTGCTTAAAACAATCAAGTCACCTGCTGACACAGTTTCTCCGGGGAAGAAGCGGAGGTTGGATGTATAGCTGTCTGAAAAGTGCCAGCCTGAGAGGTCAAGTTCGCCATCTGCCAGGACCGCCAGTTCAATAAATTCTACAATACCCGCATCGGGAGCATAATGAATTTCGTTTAGTGTCAGCACTTTTTCTGTGTATTGTACAGTTAAGGAGTAGTCGGCAGAATTGTCGGTACTGTCCGCATCATCATCCACTAACAGTGAAACAGTTAGCAGATGTTGTCCAGAAGAAAATGTACCTAGGGAAATATCTATGTCAGTTGAATCGCTGTCAGCGAGATTCGAGAATGATGATGAGCCCAACAGATCAGATGCTTCAGTGACTTCCACTGTTCCGGAAATTGTATCAGTCCCTTCGTTCATTATGGTAACGGTGAGCGTGACAACTTCGTTCGGACTGGGATTATCAGGAGAGTGTGTGATAGAAGAGGCGATGAGAGCCGCATCAACCGGTGGCGGGGTAACACTGTTCAAGAATCCCGGAGTACCCAGGGAATCATGGCTCGTTGACCAATTGGCAGAAGTGCTGGGCTGATCGAGTCGTTTCCGTTCGTAGGAGAAGCCAGATGCTGAAATATCACTCCAACCGATACTGTCGGAGACAGCACCTGTGCTGTCAGAGAGGAAGAGTGAATCCTCGGCACTTAGACCATTGCCGATGCTGTTGTCGTCCACTCGGACGATAAGCACAGAGTCGGGAATGAGATTCAGATAGATGCCGGCTGATTCGTCATAATCTCCCTCCATGATCAACGCATACCGTTCCGGAGGAATAATCGTTCCCATGCCGCCATCCACCAGTTCGTCTGTGGAGAATTTATCACTAATTTGCCAGAATGAGAGATCTACTGAGTCGGTACCACTGTTATAAACTTCCACGAATTCGTTTGGAGTGTCTGACCCTTCAAGATTGAACATGATCTCGGAAAATATAAGTTGAGCAGAGACCGGAAAAGTTGCCAGAAGAAGTAAGGGGAGGATTCTCACGCTGTATTAGTGTTTCTTGATGAATTCTCCCAGATGTTCTTTTATGAGATCTCGGCAACTCCTGTAGTTCGTGATGAAACGTTCATCATCACTCCACCCTGTGAATGGATCAGGTATGCTCCAGTGAATATTTTCTGTACCCTCAGGGAAAGTGGGACACAGTTCTTTTGCTGAATCGCAGACGGTAATGACGATATCAATCCCTTGACCGAGATACTGATCAATGTCATCGGATGTGTGATGTGAGATGTCAATCCCCAACTCTTCCATGATACTGATACTCATGGGGTGGACATGGCTTGGATGAGTCCCAGCGCTGAAAACCTCAAAGCGATCTCCGGCCAAATTACGGAGGAGCCCTTCCGCCATTTGTGAGCGGCAGGAATTTCCGGTGCAGATAAAGAGTACTTTTTTCTTCATAGTGTGTAGGGGAGGAAGTTAGTCTATTGGATTGCCGAAAGTCAACCGCCTTATGATTTCGGATTCAATAGCTTCTACATCCTTTTCTTTTATTGACTTTTCCTCAACTTTTGCATTTGTTTTTACCGGACAGTGTAATGAAATTCTCTTATGGATGTTATTCGTGGTCAGTTTATTCAAAATCAACACTGTTTTATTAGTAACCACTGTATAGTCACTTTTTTACTAATCGGCTTTGGGTTCATTTCCTGCACAGAAATCTTTATTTCTGATTCCCTTTTGCCTGAAAATGTGAAAGTTGTTTCAACAGATTATGAACTGTATGATGGACGGTCTGTGGTTTTCAATAGCGAGATTGATTCGTGGCCAGAGAAATTTCCTTCTTCCCTCAGCGGGCGTAAACTGTACCGTTTCGAGGACTTGAACAGTAAGAGCGGGATTGTGGAAGGTGAGTACAAAATTGATCATGGGAGATATATCGTAATACGGTTAGCTGATGACACACTGGTAAAAGTACCCAAGGAAGTTTTCTTAGTGATAACAGATTTCACTGATGCCAATCGAGATCGTTGATGAATTTTTCAAAACGATTCATAAAGACAACCTTTTTTGTTTTCGTTTTTTCAATTATCCTCTTCAGTTGCAAAGAAGAGAAAGATTCAGAGCCGGATGTTAATTCTTTAAAGCTAAACGAGATCCAGATCATCGGCAGCCACAACAGCTATCACATTACTCCGTCTGTGGGTATGCTGGCGCTTATCGGATCTTTTATGCAGGATCTGGCAACATCAATGGACTATACTCATCTGCCGCTGGATGAGCAGTTCACTACATACGGTGTCCGGCAGATTGAGCTTGACGTTTATCCCGATCCGGAGGGAGGTCTCTTTGCCAATCGGCTGGGCAACGCATTCCTGGGACTGCCGGTGGCATCCGGAATTGCGGCTCTCGACACTCCCGGCTACAAAATCCTCCACTTTCCCGATGTGGACTTTGAGACTCACTACATCACCTTCCGCGCCGCGCTTCGGTCAGTGAAGCAGTGGTCAGAGGCAAATCCGCTTCATCTCCCTATTCTCATCCTCGTTGAGGTTAAGGATGAGGGCATAGGCGATCTCATATCCATCCTCAGTGGATTTACCGATCCGCTCCCCATTGATGCAGAAATGATGGATGAACTGGATGAGGAAATCCGGGATGTGTTTGGCGAAGATCTGCAGAATGTGATAACTCCGGATGTTGTCAGAGGTGAACGAGAGACGCTGGAAGATGCAGTTTTGGAGGACGGCTGGCCCACACTAGGTGAGTCCCGAGGGAAGGTATTGTTCGCACTGGACAACGGGGGAGAAGTGCGTGATCTTTATTTAGAAAATCATCCTTCTTTGGAAGGGCGAATACTCTTTACTGATTCAGAGCCCGGTTCGCCTGAAGCAGGCTTTCTCAAGATGAATACACCCACAAATGAAATCGAATCCCGAGTTATGGAGGGATACTTGGTACGGACGAGGAGTGACACTGAGACAGAGGAAGCCCGGACAGGCGAAACAGCCCGACGGGACAGTGCCCTCGCCAGCGGAGCTCAGTTTATCTCCACGGACTACTACCGTCCCGATCCACGGTACGAAGAGAGCGATGACTGGACCGGCTACTCCGTTCAGCTTCCCGGGGGTGTGGTTGCCCGGATTAATCCGGTGATCGGCTCGGAGGAGTTTGAAGGAATGGATCTTGAACAGGGGCATTGAGAGCGTAAACTAACAGTTAAGAATCATTATGATCTTGCTAATCCTTACATTGCCATTCGTTCCGGTGAGGTGTAGACTCCCGTTGGAGACAAAATGATCACACTCAGTGTTAGCACCAATCAGCGCGTGGACTTCGTGGACATCACCTCCCGGGTACGGGAAGCGGTAGCATCCGGCGGAGTGCAGGACGGTATTGTCACCGTCTATGTTCCCCACACCACCTGCGGCGTCACCATCAACGAAAGCGACGATCCCGATGTAGCAGCTGATATCACCATGCAGCTAGGCAAGCTGGTGCCCCACCATGCCGGCTACGCCCACTATGAAGACAATGCCGACAGCCATATCAAAACGAGTCTGGTAGGATCATCGGAACAGGTGTTTATCGAGCACGGCAAGCTTGTTCTGGGCAGATGGCAGGGGATCTTCCTATGCGATTTTGACGGTCCTCGAACGAGAAAAGTATATCTGAAGATTCTATCTGACTGATTCGGTGCGCTCGTATATAGTTCCCTTGCAGAAACTCCTCTCCCAAAATGCTCATCCTGAAAATTCCATTCACATGAAGCGGTATATGAAAGACCAGTTCGAGTTCTTCGGCATCAATTCCGTTGAGCGGAAGGAGTTGACAAGAAAATTCTTTACAGCTCAAGGTATACCCAGTAAACATGACTACAAGGAAGTCATCCGAGTAGTATTCTTCTTTATCGCACGAACCGTGCAGTATGATTACGTTTTTCATATTTATTCCAGTGTATATTCCCAGCCTGGTTGCCACGACTTTGTTTTGCGCCAGTCTGTATCGAAAGCTTCTTCCCATGTCATATGCTTTAGTAGCACGTCTAAAGCGAGCTGTGGCGCCTTGTGGCCAACAATAGCGATGTGTTTACCGTCATAGTCACGTTTAATGTCTTCAAGAAAACTAGCGATACGTTCTTTCACCATTTCATAGCTTTCTCCATTTGGCATTGGTTCAGTAATGGACTTCTCCTGCATTGGTTCAACCTCATCAGAAGACTTTGCATTGTAATCACCATAGTTACATTCACGCAGACGTTCATCTTCAATGATTTTGTACTTATCGCCCCAAGCAAGATTTGCTGAATCTACAGCTCGTTTCAAATCAGAACAGAAGACGACATCAAATTGCTTGTCTTCAGTAAGGTCAGTCAGGTCTTTCGATTGTTGTATACCTAGTTCTGAAAGCTCAACGTCAAACCATCCAGAAGATATGTTTTGTTCGTTGTCTGTGGTCGTACCATGTACGAAGTATGTGATTTTTATACTCATGATTTATCAATTATGTATTCTGCCCTCGATATATTGGAGCATCTAGTGAAGAAGCGGATTCAAGTGAAGATAGAATTGCTCGACTCGTTTGTGGACTAGTGGCAGTAATT
>JYMV01011461.1_pt1 | contig 48910 bp, 41 predicted proteins | sample 338911 | NCBI WGS metagenome assembly JYMV01 (sample SAMN03354496, study PRJNA234377) | hydrothermal vent metagenome | biome: Deep sea; feature: Hydrothermal plumes at the Eastern Lau Spreading Center, Western Pacific Ocean; material: Seawater | place: Tonga | collected 2009 | depth 2000 m m | reverse complement strand
AAGGGTTCGAAAATTAATAACTAAGTGCATAATTCTCAGAGAAATTTGGTAAATCATCGAAAGATGTGTAAGTTTAAATTCATTAAAAAAATTTAAATGCAAGTATCAAAAATAATCATTCTCCTAATAGGGCTATTTTATATTAATAGTTGTATCAGCCAAAAAACGGTTATCCCTTCTGATATAGATATTAATAAAAATCGTCTGATTTATCGTAATGAACAAAGAGAAATCTGGGCCCATGATAGATTTGGAGCATATCACCATTTTACGCCTGAAGATTCCGCTCAATATTTTACAGTAGCAAATTATTTAAGTTCTCACCTTGAAAGCTCCTTTGCTGGATATTGCAATAAACACCAATTAATTGAAATTGTAACCGTTACACCAACAATTGTTACTGTTATAACAGGTCCAAATAATAATGTTGAATCCGTATTCGACCAAAAATATGGGAGAAAAAATGAAGTTGGATCAGGTGGCATACCTCAAAGTGGCATATGGGGAATGGGAGGAAACACGCAAGGCGAAACACATCAAACTATTCAATCAGAACAAAGGTCTGGCGGTAGTAGTGGAAAGAAAAATTGAATTTTAGAAACTTTCTATTTCTAATAATCTTTTTATTAATTGGTTGTTTCTATGCACCAACATTTATTCCTGAGCCAAATCCGGCTATGGCCAATAAAATTTAACACGGAATCAAAAGAAATATGGGTCTTTGATATTGAAGGCCAAGAACACTATTTCGCAAAACCATTGGACTATTACATTGATATACTCAATTCTCCAAATGACTCATTAAATAGTATTTCTATCACCTCTTATTGCACGTACCATCGCTCCAACGAAATTGTTTTTATTAAAGAAAAACAAGTGTCCGTTTCTCAAACATTCACTATTTCAAAATTAAGTGCGAAAAGAAAAAATAATTCACGGCAATCAAATACAAGTGATGAAACGATAATACCTGGAGCCAGACTAGAAGCAACCGATAGAACTGGTGGTAGCAGTTATAGCGAGACTAACAGTGGCGGAAATTCCGGCGGATCAGGTGGTGGTTCCAATATTACTATTGATAAGAAAAAATAGTTTCTACCATTTAAAAGGACCATCTACCAACTTCCATAGATACCAAGCTGCAACGGTACGATAGGGTTGCCATTTTTTTGTTTTACGTTCCATTTCTTTCTGTGTCGGTAAACGATTCATATTTGTGAGAATCATAACCCCTTTTTGAATTCCAAGATCTCCAAAAGGGAATACATCTGGGCGACCTAACGTAAACATGAGAAACATGTCAGCTGTCCACTGGCCAATCCCTTTTACTTTGATTAACTCTGAACTTATTTCTTCATCAGTCATGGAATCTATATCTGTTAAGTTCATTGTTCCTTCTTGCCACTTTTCTGATAGGTCTCGAATATAATTGACTTTCTGATAAGACAGACCTGAAGAACGAAGCGTTTCAATCGAAACAGCCAGTATGTCCTTTGGCTCGGGGTAAATATCAAAAACAAATAAATCCAAAAATCTTTCATAAATGATAGATGCGGCTTTTCCACTCAGCTGCTGGTAAACAATAGATCGTATCAATGATTCATAATAATTATTCATGAGATTAAAATTGGGCGGGCCAAATTTGTCAATGAGTTTTTCCATTCTTTTATCGGCATGACTAAGATGCCTCAATGCTATGTTATGATTCATTTAACACTTTCCGTAGAAATATATAGCAACAGAAAACTACTCTCATTAAACAGTTAAAGATGTCATACTACAATTATGAAAGTATGACTAAGAAATTTATAATTCAGCCTTGATAGTTTCCCGTTCTGATTCAATCCGCTTTTGATCTGCGCCTTTGTCAGCAAGAATATCTAAGACATCCAATGCCTTATGGTATAATCCTTGTGCTTTCAAAACATTCACCAATGTAAATGTTGCAAGACGCGAACTGATATCAGTTGGTAATTGTTTTTCAGAACTATTTTTCGAAGGGATTTTAGGCTTTGAACCTTCTTTCTTTTTTAAATTACCTTTTTTTGTTGACAAATAATCTTTTGCAAATTTATTACCTGGATCAACTCTTTGCGCCCTGTTCCAACTAATAGTTAATGTCCTAGTAGAACGCCCTAATTGTTCCTGAACCATTGGTAATGATGTTGCCGCAGAAGTATGATCGGGAATTTGAGTTAGTACTCTTTTCATCCATTTTTCTGCATCAGCTAAATTTCCCAAACCAAGTTCTGCCTGAGATAAAATGAACTGGCCATCAATGGAATTTGGATGATGTTCTAGACCAATCTCGCATACACGTTTGGCCCTTTTGTAATCGCTTTTACGCTGATAAATTTCTGCTAGAACAGGAAATAATACCGTATCAAAATGGTTGGCAAAATACAATTCTAATTCTGTTAGATTGGTCAGATTCATCTATCTGCGATTTTCGTTGACCCAATTGGTAATATAATTAACAGTTTCTTGTACAGGAGTCCCAGGGCCAAATAGTTTACCCATTCCCATTTCTTCCAATACTTTTATATCTTTTTTAGGAATGATTCCTCCACCGACAAGCAATACATCATCCAGACCTTTATCTTTCATAAGATTTAGCACATTAGGGAAAATAGTCATGTGGGCATTATTCAGACTGGAAAGCGCTATTACGTCTACATCTTCCTGGAGTGCAGCTGAAACGATCATTTCCGGTGTCTGTCGCAGACCAAGGTAAATAACTTCCATCCCTGCATCACGGTAAGCGGCCGCTAATACTTTTATACCACGGTCGTGCCCATCTAACCCGGGTTTCGCCATTAAAATCCTAATTTTTCTTTCCATATCCATATTTTATCATAAAAGAGAAATTACAATGAAATCGTTTTGGAATCGAGTAAACAGAGTTAACGTTGTTTACTGTCCAAAACAAAGGTTACTGGGCCCTCATTGATTAAGTTTACATTCATCATTGCACCAAATTCTCCTGACTTAACAGGAACACTATTGTTTTCTATTCGCGCTATAAAGTATTCATAAAGGGTATTCCCTTTTTCTGGAGATGCAGCATGGATAAAACTAGGGCGACGTCCTTTGTGCGTATCGCCGCATAAAGTAAACTGACTAATAACCAACGCTGAACCTTTGACATCCTGAATGGATAAATTCATTTTTTTATTTTCATCGTTGAATACACGCAGATGGGTAATTTTATCCGCAAGGTAATCAGCATCAGTTTTATCATCCTCATCAGTTACACCTAGTAGGATTACAAAACCAAATTCAATTTGACTAATTATTTTTTCATCAACAGAGACCGAGCCCGATTTTGCTCGTTGAATTACTGCAATCAATCAGAGATCCATATATTTTGTTCTCCGTAGGTATCCCGCAGCTTTTTTAAGAATAATTTATTAGCCGATACTTTCACATTATGCGCATAAATCCTCTGTTTACCTCTTTCGGAATCTATGTGAAATATCAATCCACAACTGCCTTTATGATTTTTGGCCATTTCTAAAAGGGCATCTATATCGGTTGGAGACATTTCATTTGGTTCAATGTGAATATTTACATTTTTAGAATAAATCTCTCGGGCTTTAGTCACAGTCACAATTTCCTCAGCAATCATTTTTAAATCGGAAAAATCCGTTTCATCGGTAGGTTTGCCAGTAATAAAAACAACATTATCATTTACAATTAAATCTTTATATTTTGCAAACGTATCACTAAAAGCAAGTATTTCAGCTTGTCCACCCAAACAATCCAAATTGAAAAATGCCATTTGATTATTTTTTCGATCAAAGTGCATTTTCACATCGGCAATAGTGCCCCCTACACGGATTTTTTCAATATTCTCATTTGAAATATTTTCACTGAAATCAAAATTAGAAAACTCTTCTAAATCCTCAGCAAATTTCAGCAATGGATGACCTGAGAGGTACATTCCTAATACTTCTTTTTCGTTTTCCAACAATTGACTTTCAGGCCACTCTTCGGCCATTGATAATGTTGGGACAATGGAAATATCCTGTCCATTGTTACTGGATGCCCCAAACAAATCCACCTGGTTCTTGGCTTTATTTTCCTGGATGGTTTGTCCGTATTTCAACGCTATTTCAATAGCCGCATATTTTTGGGCCCTGTTGCCCTCAAGTCCATCCATAGCCCCTGACATATTCAGGCTTTCCAATACTCGTTTGTTCACTGCTTGTAAATTCACATTAGCGCAAAAATCAAAAAGGGAATCAAATTCTCCATGCTTGTTTCTTGTTTTAATAATTTGTTCCAATGATTTTGTTCCAACGTTCTTAATCGCATTTAAACCAAATGAAATAGTCTTTTTATCCACGGGGCGGAAATTGATATCCGATATATTAACATCAGGAGGATTCACATCTATTTTTAGTTTTCGGCATTCGTTGATAAGAATAACTATACGATCGATATTCGACATTTCACTGGTGAGATTTGCACTCATGAATTCTGCTGGATAATAAGTCTTGAGCCAGGCCGTCTGGTATGCAACATAAGCATAGGCTGTGGAATGACTTTTATTAAATCCGTATTGAGCAAATTTTTCGATCATTTCAAACATTTCTTTGCTCTTCGTTTTTGAAATATTATGTTTTTCCCCTGCTCCTTCAATAAACTTTATTTTTAGTTCATCCATGAGCTCTTTAATCTTTTTTCCCATAGCACGGCGCATGATATCCGCTTCAGCCAGTGTGAACCCTGCCACTTCATGTGCGATCTGCATTACTTGTTCTTGGTAAACAATAATACCATAGGTTTCTTCCAGTATCGGTTCCATAGCTGGATGGGCATATACAATCTTTTTCTTGCCGTGTTTTCTCGCGATAAAATTGTCAATATTATCCATGGGACCAGGCCGATATAGAGCATTCATTGCAATTAGGTCTTCAATGGCAGTGGGTTTCAATTTTTTAAGAAACTCCCGCATACCTGATGATTCAAATTGAAATACCCCAATTGTCAGTCCTTTTGAAAAAAGTTTATATACTTTGGAGTCATCGAGCGGAATTTTCTCAATTTCAATTTCTTTTTCCCGTTTTTTCAACAACTTTAGGGTATTATCAATTACGGTTAGGTTGCGCAAACCAAGAAAATCGAGTTTAAGGAGACCTAATTCTTCTAAACCTTTCATATCATATTGAGAAGTAACATCACCCTGCGGGGAACGGTATAAGGGGACAAAATCTGTTAAATCACCTGGGGCAATTACTACTCCGGCAGCATGAATGGAGGCATGGCGATTCATCCCTTCCAATACTTTTGAGTGTTCTATTACTTCTTTATATTGACCCTCAGCTGCACTCCTAAGATTTGGATTTTGTTTTAAGGCCTCTTTTAAAGTGATATTTATAGTATTAGGAATCATTTTTGCCAATTTATCAATTTCACCAAAAGAGTATCCAAGAACACGACCGACATCACGAATCACTTGGCGCGCTTTCATTTTACCAAATGTGATGATCTGAGTGACAGAATTTTCGCCATATTGTTTTTTAATGTAATCGATGACTTCACTTCGGCGCTCAATACAAAAATCTATATCAATATCAGGCAGACTAATACGATCCGGATTAAGAAAACGCTCAAACAACAGTTGATGGCGCAGGGGATCAATTGTGGTAATATCTAATGAATAGGAAACAAGACTTCCGGCAGCCGATCCTCGGCCTGGGCCGACGGGGATGGCATTATCCTTGGCATACTTTACAAAATCAGCAGTTATTAAAAAATAACCAGCGAACCCCATTTTTTTAATAACTTTTAATTCATGTGTTAACCTGGATTCCAATTCAGGAGTTAAATCACCATATCGTTCCTTAATTCCTTTCTCACAAAGACTCTGAAGATAGTCATCTGAATTCTGGTGTAATGCATCTTGAGGTATAGGAAAAGCCGGTAAATGGTAATCTCCTATTGGTAGCTCTATTTCAATACTATCTGCAATACGGCGTGTATTTTCAATGGCATTGGGTACATCCTTAAACATATCATACATTTGATCTTGTGTTTTGAAATAGAACTCCGGGGTGGCATATTTCAGGCGATTAGGATCATCCCGATTTTTTCCCGTACCAAGACAAATATGAACATCATGAGCTTCCCAGTGTTCATGTTTTGCGTAATGGGCATCATTGGTACATACTAGTGGTAATCCTAATTCACCGGAAAGTTTTTTCATATTCTCAATATTCTGAATCTCATCCGGGATACCATGATTCTGTACTTCTAAATAAAAACGATTCTCAAATATTTCAGCAAATCTCAATGCTGCTTCTTTTGCCCCATCCCAGTCATCTTTCAGCATTTTTTCAGTGATTTCACCTTTGAGACACCCTGACAGGCAGATAATTCCTTCATTGTGTGTTTTTAATAAATCAATATCAACCCTCGGGCGGTAATAAAAACCTTCAAGGTATCCATATGTAACCAATTTCATTAAATTTTTATAGCCCTGGTAATTTTGTGCTAGTAATACTAAATGGTTATTTCCCCAACCACCATCAGAACGAGGTTTTTTATCAAAACGACTACCAATGGCCACATAAGTTTCACAACCTATAATTGGTTTTACGCCGGCCTTTTTTGCTGATTTGTAATAGGGTACAACACTAAACATATTTCCATGTTCGGTAAGGGCAACGGAATCCATACCAAGATCATCAATGGTATCTACCAATGTTTGAACCGTTTGTGCCCCATCTAAAAGACTGTAGTCGGAATGATTATGTAAGTGGACGAATTCTGATGCCATTTAATATGTAATTGATTTGTTGGTTTAAGCAGTCAAAGATACAGTACGTGTTGTAGAGTCGCAATAAATTGCATCTCTACAACAAATCAAATTTGAATTTTTAGTACTCTTTCATCACCGTTGAAATCAGTAATTAATCCCAAATTTTTATATCCCCCTGATTGAAAAATTTCCATAGCCTTAGCAGGGTGATCTCCCAAACCTACTTCCATTATCACCCACCCACCTGGTTTGACCAATTCTTTCGCCACTTCAGCAAACCGCTGGTAAAAAGTCAGGCCGTCTCGATTATCCGTCAAGGCTATTTGTGGTTCATGGTTGTGAATTTCGGGCATGGTTGTACCGAATTCATTCAAAGGAATATAAGGCGGGTTGGAAACTAGTAAATCAAATTGTCCTTCAGGTAATTCTTTGAGAAAATCTAACACCATGAAATCAACATTTGTTGTGGCATTCAAATCTGCATTTTTTCGGGCTTGATCAATTGCAGGTTTGGAAATATCAATTGAAAGAATGTAGGCATTTTGTTTTTCAGCGCCGATAGATACAGCCATACATCCTGACCCCGATCCCACTTCTAGTATCCTGGGTTTTGTTATATTTCCAATGGTATGGAGGACCACATCCACTACTCGTTCCGTCTCGGGGCGGGGAATAAGAACATCTGGCGATACTTTAAAGGGATAACCGTAAAATTGAGTTTGACCAGTAATATACTGGAGTGGTTCCCTAGTTCTACGACGTTTTACCCATCCTTTTAATTGATCAAGTTTAGAATCGGAAATAGTGTTTTCAAACTCAAGGTAAAGATCTATCCGCTTATAATTCAATAAATCACAAAGGAGCCATTCAATTTCCTGTTTGGGATTTTCAAACCCCTTGAACCTAAAATACTCCTCCCCCCAATTGATAATATCAATAATCCGCCAAATTTTTTTCTGTTTTTCAGCGGTTAGGTTCACACTAGTCTCCGACCAAGGCTATTTGCTCTTGCTGATCCGCTAGTTTCAGGTTTTCTATAATTGTACCAATATCACCATCCATCACACTTTCTAAATTAAACGCCGTAAAATTAATCCGGTGATCTGTAATACGACCTTGTGGAAAATTATAGGTACGAATTTTAGCCGAACGATCTCCAGTAGAAACCATATTTTTTCGGGCTGTAGCTCGTTCTTTTGCTAGTTTTTCTTGTTCCGCGGCTAATAATCTAGATCGTAGTACTTTCAAGGCAGCAGCTTTATTTTTATGTTGAGATGTTTCATCTTGACAGGTTACCACTAATCCAGTGGGAATATGTGTAATTCGAATAGCAGATTCTGTTTTATTCACATGTTGACCGCCGGCACCACTGGCACGATATGTATCAATTTTTAAATCACTATCAGCCATTTCAATATCTGCTTTTTCGGCTTCGGGTAGTACTGCCACTGTTGCAGCGGACGTGTGTACCCGTCCGCTTGTTTCTGTTTTAGGCACACGTTGAACACGATGAACGCCGCTTTCAAATTTCATTATACCATAAACATTGTTTCCAGTTACGGAAAAAATAATTTCTTTATAACCGCCTATACCAATTGCACTGGATTCCAATACTTCATATTCCCACCCATTACGTTCAGCAAATCGAGAATACATGCGGTACAAATCAGCAGCAAATAATGCGGCCTCATCTCCTCCTGTACCGGCGCGAACTTCAATAATAGTATTTTTATCATCGGTCGGATCATGTGGGAGGAGGAGTACTTTTAACTCTTTTTCCAACTTAGTTAAATCATCCTGCAACTCTTCAATTTCAACTTGGGCAATTTCTATTAATTCCACATCTTCACTATTTAATATTTCTAAATCATCATCTATTTTTTCTTGTGTTTTGATAAATTCGCGTGCTTTATATATAATTGGGCTAAGGTAACGATGTTCTTTCGTCACTTCAACATAACGATTTTGATTATTGGTAAGAACAGGATCAGCCATTTGCTTTTCCAACGACTCAAAATGAGTGATAATTTCTTTTAGTTTATCGATCATCCAATTGCTTCTGCCACATATTCTTTCCCGATCATTTTTTCATACTCATCACCAAAAGCTTCTTTCAATGCTGTAATGGCAACATCCACCATATCATCTTCTGGTTGCTGGGTAGTAATATTTTGAAGCCATAATCCCGGTGCTCTTAATACTCTTAAAAAAAGACTGTTACTTGTTCTTGCTGTCACTTTTATAACTTCATAAGAAACACCAGCTACAAGCGGTATTAAGGGTAGATGAACCATCAAGCGGATAGGTAAGCTAATAAAACCGGTGACAGCCATAACGATGGTATCAATGATTGAAAAAACAATAATCGCTGATAGTAAAACAATAAACATAAAACTGGTTCCACAGCGGGGGTGCTGAGTCGGAAAGGATTGGGCATTATTAATATCAATACTTTTCCCGGATTCAAAATTATAGACAACCCGGTGTTCTGCTCCGTGATATTGAAATAGGCGTTTTACATCTTTCATCAAAGAAATCAAAAAAAGATAAAGCACAAAAAATGTAATTCGAAACATACCTGAAATCATATTGAATGCCACTGCATCTTTTTCCACATCCAATAGTTTCGTTGTAATCCACATGGGGGCAATCATAAAAAGTGTTACGGCAAAAAATATTGCAAATACTGATGATAAAGAATCCAGCAATTTGTTGGGCTTTTTATCTTTTTCTTCCGGCATAGCAATATCAGCAGACCACTGCAATGTTGCCATCCCCATTTTCATGGCTTCAAATAAACCGGCCATTCCTCTGAAAATAGGCCTTTTCCAAAAGGTTGATCGTTCCGTAATCGATTTGAAGCTATGGCGATCTACATGCACTTTACCATTTGGATCTCTCACAGCAGTGGCATAAGCACCAGGAACCCGCATCATTACACCTTCAATGACAGCTTGTCCTCCAACCAAAATTGTAGGTTTCATTATTAATAGTATAATTTTCTTAATCATAAAAAAATGGCCGCACAATAGATATACTTATCATGAAGCCACTCCTATTTTTTTGTTTTATTGGTTTGCTTTGCCGTATTTCTTTTTAAACTGTTCAATACGTCCGGCTGTATCAACTAGTTTTTGTTTTCCTGTATAAAATGGGTGACATTCTGAACAAATCTCTATACGTTGGTCTCCTATTACACTATATACTTGAAATGAATGACCACAGGAACAAACAATATTGCCTAATTTGTATTCTGGATGTGTATTTGCTTTCATAGGTTACTCCCTATCTTATTCAATTTAATTGCTCTAAAACTTTTTTTACTCGTTTAATACCTTCACGAATCACTTCTTCTCCTAAAGTATAAGAAAATCTTATATGTCCCGGTGCGCCAAACCCATCCCCTGGAACAGTAACAACTTTTGCTAAATCCAAAATCACATCGCAAAGGTCAAAAGAATCTTTTATTTTTTTTTCTTTAAAAGTTTTACCGATATATTTCGAAAAATCAGGAAAGGCATAAAAAGCACCACCGGGCATATCACAATTAACGCTTGGTAATTCATTGAGTAACGATACCATCAAATCCCGCCTGACTCTAAATTCTTCACGCATCAAATCAACGGTAGATTGATCACCAACAAGTGCCTCTACGGCAGCTGCTTGTCCGATCGAATTAGCACAAGATGTGGCTTGCCCTTGTATTTTTGCCATCGCCTTAATAATAGATCTTTCACCAAATGCATACCCAATTCTCCATCCTGTCATAGCGTAAGTTTTGGATAAACTCATACAAGTAATAATATTGGCATCGATTTGGTGATCAATATTTAGTTTTTGAGAACTAGTGAATTCACCATCAAAAACAAGTCTTTCATAACATTCATCTGAAATAACAACCCAACTATTATCTTTGGCAATCCCAAGTATATTGATAATAACTTCATTGGACCAAACACTACCGGTTGGATTTGATGGTGAATTGATAATGATTCCTTTTACCCTGTCTGTGATTTTGGATTGCAAATCTTTCATGTTTGGCTCAAAGTTTTGTTTGGCATCTGTTTCGACTATCACTGGCGTAGCATCGGCAAGTGTTACAAACTCTGGGAAAGAAACCCAATATGGCTTGAAGATTAATACTTCATCACCTTTTTCAAAGAGTGACTGGCAAACCAGATAAAGACTTTGTTTTTCCCCATTTGAAATAAGCACTTGATTTGGAAAAACATCTAATTGATTCTCGCGTTTCAGTTTTGTACAAACTGCTTCCCGTAATTCAATTGTACCGGAACCTGCTGTATACTTTGTTTGACCTCTATCTAATGCTGTCTTGGCGGCATTTCGGATATTTTCCGGCGTATTGAAATCTGGCTGCCCTGCACTAAAGTTCATGACATCTATTCCTTGGGCACGTAATTCTTCCGCCCTAGATGTCATTTCAAGCGTAAAGGATGGTTTTACGCGCTGAACACGCTCTGAAAAAACAGTCATATTTATTTTTCAATTACAAGGTATGTTGTTTTTTATGATATTCTTCTGAATTGTAATTAATATTGGAAGAATCTTTTTTTATCTTTTTATTTCGTTTTTTTGGTTTGTATGGTGCATTCTTTTTTCTAGTAACATCAGTCTGATAAACTATTGCTTCATCTTCCTCAATTTCGAATTCTTCAGAAAGCACTTTCTTGCTTCTTTTTGTTGGCATTAAATCTTTACCAGGGACTTTCTTTGGACGAGGTACTTTTTCTACATCAATTTCTTGTAAATCAGATTCAGCAATTGTTATTTGTTCACCATTACTTTCTTTAGCTGCTTTTGCTTCCAACTCTTGTAAATCTCCTTCATTAAAAGAAAATAATTCAGGATTAAATAACCCAAAAATGGCGCCATAACCCCGAGTGATACCATTTCCGATTCCTAAATAATTTGGTAACACAAAATTAGCACGGAATTCCCCATCAAAAGCACCCCAGTTATTTTCATCTACTTGTCGAGGAAACAGTGATGAAAGAGTAACTTTGGTGAAGATATTTTCTTCTAATTCCATCCCCATTTCTCTAGCCATAAAGACAATATTCTGTCCAAGAAGGCGATTAAGAAAATTCACGCGATCGGCATTATTTAAATACCGATAACGGTATCCTGTAGTTTGATTCAATGCTACCCAAGGTGTCACAAACCGATACCGAATTAATTTAGAAACTGGATGAAACCTATTCCCATGCTCTTCTATCTCATTATCCAAAACTTGAAACGTAATATTACCAAAATCTAAAAAATCCATCTTTTGGGCGATTGCTTTAATGGAATCAACTCCTTCATTGATTCCAACAATATAAATCTGTTCATTCAAAATCTTTACTTGAACACGAGGATAAAGAAACTTTTGACGATATGATCCATCAAGCATTGGTACAATTTCCTCATCAGGGAATTGGTTCATCATAACACCTTTTACTTGATAGGGTGTTTTTCGGACAGGTTTATCAGTGAAGATCCGGACAGCAACTGTCCGTACTTCTGGGTATTTAGAACTCATATATATTCTCCTTAGCTTCTACACCAAGATTAAATTTGACACGGTAATTTAAATTTACTGACTCATTGTTTCCATAAATTCTTCATTTGTTTTTGTTCGACGAATTCTATCTTGAATAAATTCCATGGCTTCAATTACATTCATGTCGTTGAGCAATTTTCTAAGTATCCACATACGAGCTAAAACTTTTTTATCTAACAAAAGTTCTTCTTTTCTTGTGCCAGAACGAACCAAATCAAAAGAAGGATAAATTCGCCGATCGCTGAGTTTGCGGTCCAATACTAATTCCATATTGCCTGTTCCTTTAAATTCTTCAAAAATAACTTCATCCATGCGACTTCCTGTATCAATCAAGGCTGTAGCAATAATAGTTAAGCTACCGCTTTCCTCCGTATTTCTGGCAGCACCGAAAAATTGTTTCGGTTTTTTAAGGGCATTAGAATCAACACCACCAGACAAAATTTTACCACTATGTGGTATAACAGCATTATGGGCGCGCCCCAAACGGGTAAGACTATCTAAAAGAATCATTACATCATTTCCAAACTCAACCATTCTACGTGCTTTTTGTATAACCATATCTGCTACAGCAACATGGCGTTCTGGCGGTTCGTCAAAAGTCGAACTAATCACTTCTGCTTCAACATTCCGCTTCATATCTGTTACCTCTTCAGGTCTTTCATCAATGAGTAAAATAATCATTTTAACCTTGGGGTGATTTTTTGTTATGGCATTAGCAATTTTCTGCAGTAATACTGTTTTCCCCGTTTTTGGTTGTGCTACGATGAGACCCCGTTGCCCTTTCCCAATTGGAGAAATCATATCCATAATACGAGTGGATAAATCTTTTGGATTAACTTCCAAATTAAATTTTTCTTCAGGATAAAGGGGCGTGAGATTGTCAAATAAGATCGCTCGACGAAGCTCAGTAGGGTCTTGGCCGTTGACTGTATCTACTTTTAATAAGGCATAAAATCTTTCCTTTAATTTTGGTGGACGAATCTGCCCAGAAATCTCGTGACCAGTCCTTAAGCCAAACCGTTTTATTTGTGATGGGCTTACATAAATATCATCTGGCCCTGGGAGATAATTGAAATCAGGACTGCGTAAAAATCCGTACCCTTCTTTTAGTACTTCCAGAACACCCTCAGCAGTGACAACACCTTCTTTTTCATTTTGACTTTCAAGAATTTTAACAATAAGCTCTTGTTTATTCATCCCTGAATAACTCTCGATATTTAGTTTTGCCGCGAGCTCTGCCAATTCTTGAATCTTTAGTTTTTGTAATTCATTAACATTCATATAGAAATAACCTTAGTGATATTATTTTAAAAATCAATCTTTGTGATTATGAATTTTGGGGAATTGCCTTGTGAAAACGATACAAAATCATAAAATACAAGACAAAAACAACAGATCGGATATTACATCAATTTAAAATAAAAAACCAAATTTATTGAAAACTATCCTTGCAATATAATGGCTACCTAAAATAATGGCTGGTCGGCTCGTTTTTTGTGTCATTTCCAACATGTGATCTAAAGCACTTTGAAATTGATCTATAACAAAAAAATCTTTTAGTCCAAAGTTTGATAATTTCTGTGATAATTCATTTCCTGACATTAGCCCCAGTTTCGGAGCACCACTGAGGATCAATTGATCAAATTTATTTTCTAAAGCTTGGACAACCAAATCTGGTTCTTTGTTTTTTTTCATAACAAACAATCCAGATGGTTTTCTATTGAAAATTTGACTCATAGTTTCTAAGATTGACTGCAACCCATGAGAATTGTGTGCTACATCATAATAAATGGGATATTCCTTTTTCATCCTTTGGAGACGACCAGGCCATTTTACTTTATTTAAACCATCATCAATAATTTCTTTTTTTATTTCAGGCATGAATGATTGGATTACTTCTATTCCTACTGCTGCATTGATTGCCTGGTGGAATCCGATCAAAGGAATTTTAAATAATTGATCTTTCTTTTTGAATCTAGTCTCCCATTCAGTGATTTGAATATTCGATGGTATCTCCACCTTAATTATTGAGGTACCAACTTTTACAGCTTTTTTTAAAAATTGATTCTGAACAGCGGATAGCTGCGGAGCTATGACCAATGGGATATTCTTCTTAATAATACCCCCTTTTTCTCCCGCTACCGATAAAATATCATTACCCAAAATATCGCAATGGTCTAGTGAAACTGGCGTTATTACTGTCACATTAGGGTTAAGTACATTTGTTGAATCCAAGCGACCTCCCAATCCAGTCTCAATGATAGCTATATCTATATTTTGGTTCGAAAAATGCTGGAAGGCCAAGGCAGTTGTAGTTTCAAAAAAAGTAGATTTTATCTCATCAATATCAGATTTATACTGTTCAATAAATCGTACAATTTGAGCATTCTCAATTGGATTGTTATTTACTCTTATTCTTTCATTAAACTGAATTAAATGTGGAGAAGTGTAGAGACCCACCTTTAGGCCGGCTGTCTTCAGTATTGATGCAATAATTGCACAGGTTGATCCTTTCCCATTTGTTCCCGCAATATGGACTGATTTAAAATTATTCTGGGGGTTTCCGCAGCGCTTTAACAACTCAATAGTATGACTTAGCCCTACTTTTATTCCCAAGCGTTTTAAGTTATATAAATAATCTAAATGTGATTCAAAAACGGACGAGGTGTCCCGAGGGTACATTTTTTAATGCTCTTCAAAAAATTCAGTGTGTAACTGGCCTATACTGTACTGGTAAATTTATGCCATATTTTTTAAGTGCTCTATGGTTCAAATTCTTTGTCAAAAGATCTTCAACTAACTCTCTGTGAGATATTGTTCACGAGAATATCGGAACTTTACAATCGCTTTATATATTGAATCGGCTATATTCTGACGGTACTTGGCATTGCGGAGATTTTTTTCTTCATTCGCATTGGTTAAGAACCCTGCCTCAACCAATACATTGGGCATACTGGCGCCGACCAGTACATGGAAACCGGCTTGTTTAACACCACGGTTTCTAGATTTGACCTTTTTTCCCATTTCTATTTGGATCATGGCTGCCAATTCTTCACTCTCTTTCATAAATACACTCTGGGCCATAGTGGCCACAATCAAGTTTTCCCCTGATAGATCCTGATATTTATTTTTGGATCGGTCCTCCAGCTTAATGGCCTCATTCTCACGGGATGCTACTTCTATGGCATCCTCCGTCATTCCTGGTCTTAATAAATAGGTTTCAAATCCATATGCTGTTTTGTTGGGATTCGAATTCAAATGGACACTGACAAAAACTTTTCCATTAGATTCATTCGCTATTTTTGGACGTTTCCATAAAGGAAGCCAGACATCTTCTTCACGGGTATAAATCACCTTCAATTTAGTGTTCTTTTCAAGCAAGATTCCCACACGTTTGACAATATCCAACGCAATGTCTTTTTCCTTTGTTCCCTTTCTTCCTATTGTTCCGGGATCTTTCCCTCCATGCCCCGCATCCAAAACAACTGTATCCAATTTCCATCGATCTTTTACTTGTTTAATACGTGCCATACTTCCATCCATAGGCGTACGCAAAGAAACAACAATTTCACGTGGGTCACTACTTTGATAAAGTTCATGACTTTGTACCTTAGTGCGCATTTGAAAAGCTAGCTGTGCTGTCTGTCCGAGCTGGTCAGCTGCGACACTTCGAACAACTCCTCGCGTATCACTTCGTCGAAACTCAGTTGTATCTACAAGGCCACCTGCAATTGTTAAATAGAACCATCCATTTTCATGAAAAAATGAACTGATATTACCCTCAGGAAATGTGTTACGTGTGCGAATACGCAATATTGTACCATTTGCTTTTTGAGATATTTTCACACCCATAATTGTAAATTCTTTCATATCAATATCTAAAACCATTCGGCGTGGGTCATAGTTAATGCCTGGTAAGACTGTCCGTTTTAAAATATCAAAAAAGGATTCAGCCGGAAGAAAAATATCATTATGTGTTACAATTGCGTACATAGGCATTTGATAAACTTGTTCATCTATCAGGATAAAACTACTATTGCCCGAAATTTTTATTCGATGATTATCAATATAAAGCACCATTTTTCCCCTCTCTTTATTGATGAAAGGGTCCCGTTTAGCTAGAATTCGGGAAATATCCTTAGTGGAGACATATGTTCCGCGGAGACGATCCAGGGTTGCGATATCATCCATCGAATTATTAACACGGTTTACAACTCTAATCGAGCCAGAAATTCCAACTGAAAAAATGAAACTTAAAAACAAGAAAACGTTAATTAAGGTATGTTTCATGATCTAGAAATTATCCTAGCCTAAGAATGGAATCAATAAGCGGTCATAAATTTGGTTGGGACCAATATACCAATCAAAATATCAAAATTTGTATCAAAGGAAACAATTGATAGATGATTTTTCAGCTACAAAATAATTAAAATATATCTTAAAAATATAAAAACACTTTAAAACGAAAGCGCCCCGACAAATGCCGAGGCGCTTACTTAACTTACTTTTTGGTGCTTATTTTTTATTGTACCAAAATACGATGAGCATCAAAGCAAGCAGGCCCGCAAACCCGGCATCACCGAATTTGCTCATTAAGTCGCCCAGTCCAGCTATGACGCCAAAGTAGTCGTCAAATAGAATACCAACTACAATGCCGAGTACCACTAGTCCTTGTAATAGGCTAGTGATATCAGTCACGAACGAAGTTACACTTTCAAAGGCCTTATTCATTTGTTAACTCCTAGGATTATTATAGAACGGGGCCCAAAAAGGTCCCCTAAATTCTACTGATTAACCTGCAAAAGAAACAAAGATTAATAAGGCTAATAGACCGGAAAACCCGCCATCTAAGAACGAGTCTACCAGATCAACAATACCGCCTATGGGATCAAACCCTGTTGAATATAGGATGTTTACAAATACAAACATCACAATGAGAGCTTTGACCAAGCCAACAACGGCATTGGCAACACCTTGTACGGTTGAAGTAAAATCAGCCATTTAGGTTCCTCCTTGGTTAGGTTTAATTGAACAGTAAAAAAGGGACAAGTCTCCCCTGTCCCCATTTGGTTCAATTCTTTCGCGTTTTCTGTATGTGGTTTTCTGTTCCACAGTCATTTGTTTCGCCGGGAATTTAACTACAAATAAGATTTAATCAATATTTTTTGAACAAACCTCTATTTCACACCTTTTCTCATCATGAAACACCTTAGAAGTAATTAAAATTCATATATAATTTCTTATTTAAAATTCCAAAGAATTCATGCCAGAAATAAAAATTTCGAATATTTTAGGTCTCGAAGTACTTGATTCAAGGGGAAATCCAACTATTGAAGTAGATGTTCAATTACAAGATGGTTCTTTGGGACGCGCTATTGTTCCATCTGGTGCATCCACTGGTAAACATGAAGCAGTTGAACTGAGAGACGGAGATAACAATCGTTATATTGGCAAGGGGGTTTTAAATGCGGTAAACAATGTGAATATAATCATTGCTAAACAGCTTATCGGCATGGATGCCCTAAACCAGGCCAAAATTGATCAGACGATGATTGATTTGGATGGTACTTCTAACAAAAGCCGTTTGGGTGCCAATGCCATTTTAGGAGTATCAATGGCTGTGGCTCAATCGGCAGCACAGGCTTGCAATCAACCACTCTACGCTTATCTTGGCGGAGATCAAGCTACTACACTACCAATTCCTATGATGAATATTTTAAACGGTGGTTGCCACGCTGACAATAATGTTGATATCCAAGAATTCATGGTATTACCTATTGGTGCGAAATCTTTCTCTGAAGCTTTGAGAATGGGTACAGAAACATTCCATCACCTAAAATCCGTATTAAAACAAAAAGGACTCAATACAGCTGTAGGTGATGAGGGAGGCTTTTCGCCCAATCTACGCTCCAATGCCGAAGCCGTTGAAGTGATTTTGGAAGCTATCGAAAAAACACCTTATGCTCTAAACAAAGATATATTTTTAGCTCTAGATGTGGCAGCAAGTGAAATTTATCGAGATGGTTTATATCACCTTCTCTCGGAGAAAAAACAATATTCATCAGCGGCAATGGTGGATTACCTCAAATCATTAGTAGATCAATATCCCATCATATCTATTGAGGATGGGCTAGATGAGAATGACTGGCAGGGGTGGCAATTACTTAACAATGAACTTGGTGGCCGTATTCAAATCGTTGGGGACGATCTTACCGTCACAAATATCACCCGTTTTCAGCGAGCCATAAACGAAAACGCCATAAACGCCATCTTAATTAAGCTCAACCAAATTGGATCGGTTACCGAAACAATTCAGGCAATTGAATTAGCAAAATCCAATAATTACGGCGCTATCATTTCTCATCGTTCTGGTGAAACTGAAGATGTTACTATCGCCGATTTTTCGGTGGCTATGGGCATGGGACAAATTAAAACTGGTTCTGCTTCACGAACTGACCGGATTGCCAAATACAACCAACTTCTTCGAATTGAAGAAGCCCTCGGAACCAATGCCAAATATTCGGGGATAGAGGTTCTTGGCCGTTCATGAAACATAGTAGAAAATCCAGTCATATTAAAAGACGATCATTAGGTGTATCTAGCATTGATGTTCAAAAGCGGGTGATTCGCGCTATATTGGTGATGGGCGCTTTGGCCCTACTAATTATTTTCTTTTTTGGCAACCATGGACTCTATCAGTTATACGGGCTCAAAAAAGAACGGGCCAAAATCCAAACTAGAATTAATGAGCTCAGAGAAGAAAAACAACAATTAGAGGGTGAAAAGATAAAACTGAAAACAGACTATAAATATATCGAAGAATTAGCCCGTGAAAAATATCGTATGGCTAAAAAAGGTGAAAAAGTGTTTAAAGTGATTGAGAAGGATAAAAAAGATTAATCTTTTTCAATGTCCTTTCCTAAATGCCGGCTATGAAAATACAAATCTTCTTTTTCTTCTTTCGTTAAACTATCGTAGCCGACTTTATTGATTTTATCCAGCAAGCGGTCCACTTTCTGCTGCATATTCATTTTTCGTGTTTCTTTTTTTTCTTTTTTTCTTTGTTTAATATCAATCACTTTTGAATTGATCCATAACCACATCTTTGGCCATGTCCAAGGTGATTTAATATAAATGTAACCTATCACCATTCCTGAGAGATGTGTTAGGTGGCTAATATTGGACCCCGATGTTCCCATTGAAGAGATAAACGCCATTACACCCAAAAAGATAACAAAATATTTTACTTTAACAGGAAATAAGAAATAGATCAGAATTTTGCGATTAGGAAACATAAGTCCGTAGGCCAGTAGTAGGCCGTATATTGCACCACTGGCACCAATCAAAACCGTAAAAGGTTTTCCAATATTCAATAAAAGCCAAACCAAACCCGATCCGACACCAGTGATAAAATAATATTTTAAAAATCCCTGACGACCCCACAGTGATTCCATCTCGGAGCCGAACATCCATAATACAAACATATTCATAAAAATATGGAAGAAATCACCATGAATGAACATGTATGTCACTGGTTGCCAGACCATGGGCCATACAGTTTCCGCAGAAAGACCAAATACCTGTGCCAAATCCAGCTGGTTTTTAGCAATTACACGAAACAGAAAAACGATTGTATTTACAATAATTAGAACTTTAATTACTTCTGTGAAATATCGCGGTCGGAAAGCAATATTCCCCTGTTCTGATTGAAATTGGTATCGCATATCTATTGATGAAATTTCAGTAATTTATACAAATTTAAAGTTAAATCCGTTATTATTTTATTGATGAAGAATTTTAGAAGCACGAAACATTCGATCACTAGCTTGAAAAATTTTTAATTTTAATTTAGGTGAATAATCCGGGTGTTCTTCTAAAAAGCGATTTACAATTTCTACTGATGATAATGAATGATGTCCTGCTAAAGTTGCATTAATAAATCGAGACGGAAAGAAAATATCCCCTGTTTTTTGGATTTCCTCAAGTATTTCCAAACTTGGCCGGATGTATTTTTGAGCAGATCTGGCTCTCAAAGGATGGTGAAGATAACCCACCGCCTGTTGCACCCACGGTTCCCTAGCTCTGTTTTGCTCTTTTTTAAGATTTTCAAAAAAAGTATCCCTAATTAATTCGTCATTGGAGAGAGCTGGCATGACAAATTTGAACCGTGCTTTACGATCTGGATTTTCTATTCGTTCTAGTTGTGTATTTAGTATGTCTGCTGTTTCGGATTTTCCCCGAAGAGCTAATTCCGTAGCCATATACATATAATCACGCTCTGAAAACTTCAGTCCAGTAATAGAATCGCTTTTCATCCAAACATTCTTTAGCCAGGAAATACCACCATCCGTTAGTGTAACGGAGCGTAGGGCATGAAAAAATGAAGATTTTAAAGAAACTGTTTCAGCACTATCCAAATGGGTTTTTAATGCCGTTTCTAATTTCAAAACAATTTCTTGTCTTTGAGAATCCAACAAATAATGCCAAAATATATCATTCAGCCTTTCTAGTATACGTTGAATGTTCAAAATATCTGTCTCTGTTTCTAATGCCCTTATGGCCAGCTGGATCAAATCATTAGGGGATGAAAAACCATAGAGCATATCCTCCCAAAGGTTGAGCCATGCGATTCCCCTTTTCATGGGATCGGTCAATTCCGGAAGATGAGCTAACAGGTATTCCCGTGTAGTTTTATCCATTCGAAAATATCCATAGCCGATACCTCTTCCGTTTGGCAAAATATAGTTTGGCCTACGAAGACCTTTTGCTTCGGTTACAATAACCGATTTATTTTTTAAATAAACCGGTATTACGATATCTGCATCAGCATATCCAAGGTGTACATTTAGGTGTTGTTTCCAAATCCGGTTTTCTTTTTTAGGATCAGATTGTTTTAGCTTCAACCTTCTAATCGTACCATTTGGTGTAAAATTCACATCGATATCAATAATAGGCCGATCCGGCTCTTCAACCCATATTTTACTCCAAGATCCCAGGTCTTCCTTTGATAATTCATCTAATATTTGAATCAGGTCTAACCAGGTTGCGTTTCGATAGCTAAATTGCTTTAAATATTTTTGCATTCCCTCTCGAAATATTTTTTCTCCTACCAATAATTCTAAATGTTTCATCACCACGGGTGCTTTGGAATAAATAATAGCGCCATAAAGTGTCCCCGCCATATTAAGGTTTTCCAGTGGTTGACGAATTTGATTTGCGCCTAAACTTCTGTCCACACTGTAAGCGGAAGAATAATGACTTAAAAACCGCAGATCATGATTAATCTCAGGGAAAGATGGGTTCACAATTTTTCCTCCCATAAAATTGGCAAATACTTCTTTTGTCCACACATCATCAAACCAGTTCATGGTCACTAAATCACCAAACCACATATGGGCTGTTTCATGTGCAATCAGTCCAGCCCGACCAAGGTGTTGAGATTTTGTGGCTGATTCATCTAAAAATAAACTTGCATCTTTATAAAAAACTGTACCCGGGTGTTCCATTCCCCCATATTGGAAAGCTGGAATGAGAACAAAATCAAATTTCTGGAATGGATAATCAATACCAGTATATTCCTCCAGCCAGGTTATTGCACTACTATGCAGATTAAAAATAGCCTCTGAATTGCGTGAGACTTTTTCTTTATCTGTTTCACGGTGGTACATAACCATTTTTCTATTGTTGCGTTCGGCCGTTAACTTTTGAAATTTTCCCACTGCAAAAGCCAAGAGATAAGTACTAATAGGCTGTGTTTCCCCAAAGTAAAAAACCCGTTGATCTTCCTTTTCAACTTCATCCAATAACGGCCCATTGGCAACAGCCGTCCATTCCTTTGGAATATAAAGGGTTAAGGTATATCGACCTTTCAGGTTTGGCTGGTCAAAACAAGGTATTGCTGTTGCTGCGCGGTCAGGCACAAATAGTGTATACAGAAATTCATCATTGCGGTTTAAAGACATGTCACCGACTCTGAATTCAATATCAATTTGATTTTTGCCCAGATTGAAAAAAGAACCATCAATTATAATATGCTGGTTTTCCACTAGATAATTTGAAGACCTACCATTGATTTTAACAGTGTGGATATATTCCTCCGGCTGGCGAAAATCCAATACTACATTTTGGCTTTTATTAGATAAATTGAAACGGATCGTCTCTAAACCCAAAATAGGATTATCAACTATTCCAGGTATGTTTAATATAATATCATACTTCAATTTTGAAATCGTTTTACTACGATGCTGAGCTAATTCCCATGATACACCTGGCGATGTATCAACTAACTCATTATCACATCCACATAGGATAAGCCAAATGAAGCCAAATAAAAAATTTTGCTTCATTTTTTTTTCATTACCGGCAATTTCGCTAAGTGAATCCAATTAATTAGATTCAAGAGTGGTGTTTGCTTACTAAAAGGTGCTTCTGGGACTTTTAATTGAGGGCGTCTATAAAGGCAGACCTTTAACCCAAATGTTTCCTGGGCTTTGATTAACTCCCAGGCAGCACTAATGAAAAAATCCCTTGGTAGGATGCCTTTAATCCTTGAAAATCCATATTTTCTAAGACTATCCCTGATGATTGTTGTACAGCTACGTTTTAATAAATTAAAATCCCGATATTTTTCTGGTTCCTTAGGATTGGGTGGTGTTGCATGGATCTTTTTAAGTTCATGGTGATTAATTTCCGCCAAACGATCTGTATCCATACCTTCCACTCTAATAACATGGATGGTGCGCATGAAGTTTCTTCCAAATTTATCTAAGTAAGCCGTTCCATCTCCCATAATTTGATATTTGCCTGTATGGGGAGACGCGGCAAATTCTCCCAGCGCAGGACGGTACATATATTCAGCTTCATCCATTGATTCATTCTCATTAATTAATTGAGAAAAATTAAAAAACTCTCCGTTTACATTGATGGCGTTATGTCCAAATGTAGAGGCAGAATATTTTACTAATCTCTCATTATAATATATTTCCACAAAAGGTACTGTTGGTTTTGGCTCATCAGGCCACATAATAATAATTGGTTCATGTGTTTCGTAATCTTTTTGTGGTAGCATACGAACGCAAACGGACTGGTCGCGCCAGTGATTCACATATCCCTGCCAAATTCTGTAACCCTCCAACAGACGTTCACCTGTATCTGTTTCTAGAAACGCACTACCATTATTCCACCTTAATTTTCCCCTGTATACCATCAAGAAAACATTTCGCGTAAAATTTGAATAGATTTCAAATTTCTAATGCCGTCAAAATGAATCCCAAGGCGAGTATTCAAATAATCGCTAATCACTTTCCGATCCTTTGGAGTAATTGTAAGTCCCATATGCATACCACTCTGACCTTTTTCAAAAAATTTAAAAACAGATTTTGTGTTGGGCCCCGCATAGGGATTGGGTAGAGGAATATAATCTAGCTCAGACTGATTAAAATCTGGTTTAAATCCTAATAATTTCAAAAGTTGGTATTGGTAAAACCAATAAGCCAAATTCAATTGTTTTTTCTCTTTTTCAATTGTGATTAAGGTTTTCACTAATTCATCATATAAATCAGGATGGGCATCATTATCTATTATACATTTATCGGTGAATTCAATTACGGCCATAGCATAGGAAATTTTTTTTAGGTCCATTGGTATGGCTGACCATGAATGGGAAAATGATGCTTTGGACACAGTTTGAAGGTCCCGGGATTCTTTATAATAATAAATCAAATCCAAACAATTGATTGGTTGAAAATAAGATCCCATTGGGGATTTTTTTCTGTGAGCACCATGAATAATAAAACTGACTTTACCCATATCACGAACAAAACATCGGGCGATAATACTGGATTCACTATAAGGAAACCGCTTCAGAACAATGGCTACTGAATTGGTGATCATTGTGTGGTAAAATTTACAATCAGTAAATTTTCAATACATCAATAGGCTTTAGCAAAAATAACTTCGTGGCGGGCCGGGGCGCCAGAATAGATACATTTCAATCCTTTGAAATTTTCATCAAAAGGTATCACTCGGATGGTCGCCTTGGTATCTTCCCTGATTGCAATTTCACTCTTTTCAGTTCCATCCCATCCGCAACGAATGAATCCGCCTTGATTTGCAATTACATCTTTGAATTCATCGTAAGTGGTAACGGTATGTGTATTTTCTGATCTAAAGGCTTTAGCCGATTCAAACAATGCTGTTTGAATTTCATCCAAACATTGTGGTACTAAACCAGCAATTTTATTTTTTTGGATAATTTGTTTTTCACTGTTATCCCGCCGAACAAGAACCACTTTCTCATTTTCTACATCTTTGGGTCCAACCTCAAGCCGCAGCGGAACACCTTTCATTTCCCATTCATTAAATTTGAAACCAGGACTATCCTTCCGCCAGTCCTCATGCACCCGAACACCCGCGGAACGAAGATCAGATAAAAGAGGGGTTAAATAATCTTGTATAGACTGTTTATTTTCATCTCTGAAAATTGGTACAACTACAACCTGATACGGTGCAATTTTTGGTGGAAGCTTAAGACCCTTATCATCACCATGAGTCATAATTACGCCGCCAACTAGGCGTGTACTTACCCCCCAGCTCGTGGCATAAACCATTTCTTCCTTATTGTCCTGAGTTTGAAACTTTACATCGAAAGCTCTGGCAAAATTTTGACCCAAATTATGAGACGTCCCTGCCTGTAGAGCCCTTTTATCACCCATCATTGCTTCGATAGAATAAGTTTGTTCCGCACCAGCGAATTTTTCAGATTCAGATTTCAATCCAGTGTAAACAGGCATGGCAAGGTAATCCTCAGCGAGTTGTCGGTATAATTCTAAAATAAGCAGTGTTTCTTCTTCAGCCTCCTTACCTGTAGCATGGGCGGTATGTCCTTCCTGCCAAAGAAATTCTGTTGTTCTTAGAAAAAGACGTGTACGCATTTCCCAACGCACCACATTGGCCCATTGATTGATGAGTAATGGTAAGTCACGGTAAGACTGAATCCATTTTTTGTACATAGACCATACCACCGTTTCTGATGTGGGACGAATAATGACTTCTTCTTCCAACTTTGACTCTGGATCCACAATTAATCTATTATGTTCATCTAACTTCAGGCGTGTATGGGTCACTACTGCACATTCTTTGGCAAATCCCTCTACATGTTCTGCTTCTTGAGCCAGAAATGACTTAGGTATAAGTAAGGGGAAATAGGCATTCACATGACCCGTTTCTTTAATCATGGAATCAAATATTTTTTTAATATTATCCCACAAGGCAAATCCGTAAGGTCTTATCACCATGGTACCTTTGACAGGGCCATAATCAGCCAGGCCAGCCTTAGTCACCACATCAGTATACCAGGCTGAATAATCTTTACTTTGAGGAGTTACGCTTTTTGACACGTTTAATTTATCGTATAAAATTAAATATGAAATTACCGGGTTCAAAAAGGCCTTCCAATGAAATTCCTTTTATCATTTGATTGGGTACTATATTAATTGAGCGTTACTTTTATACCAAATTATTCCAAAGTTTTAAAAGAGGATATTCCAGTGAAAGTTTTAAAAGTTTTTTTTCTCCTATTCCCTGCTATCATATTTTTATCCTGTGAAACCAACATCGCAGATCTCGTTATTCAGAATGGTATGGTATATACAGTAGATGAATTCAAACCCACTGCAGAAGCAGTTGCAGTAAAAAACGGAAAAATAATGGCAGTTGGAACAGTAAATAACATGCGTTCTTTGATTGGAAAAAATACTGAGGTCCTTGATTTGAAAGGCGCGACCATGGTCCCTGGCTTAATTGAAGGACACGGTCATTTTATGGGTTTGGGTTACGCTAAAATGCGCTTAGATCTATTATCAGTTTCTAGTTATAATGAATTGGTAGATATGGTAGCCGCTGCAGTTAAAGAAACTGAGCCGGGAGAATGGATTCTTGGACGTGGCTGGCATCAAAGTAAATGGTCGCCAGCATCTAGCCCATTGGTAAAAGGATTTCAGACGCATCAAAAACTAAGTGAAATATCACCAGACAATCCCGTATGGCTTACCCATGCCAGTGGACACGCCGGTTTCGCCAATGCGAAAGCGATGAAAATTGCTGGAGTCACAGCAGAATCCGAATTTGGGTTTGGCGGTGAAATCATCAAAGATCTACAAGGAAATCCAACAGGTATATTTAATGAACGTGCACAAGGATTAATTAACCGGCATGTACCGGCCCAAAGTGATGACAATAATGATAAAGCACTAAAACTTGCAGTTCAAGCTTGTCTAGAAAATGGTATAACATCATTTCAAGATGCTGGTTCAGGCCGCAGTTCCATCGCTACCTATCGAAAAGCTATAAAGGACAATAACCTAAAAATCCGTCTTTACGTCATGCTCACAAGTCGCGACACTGTATTGCTTCAGGATTGGTATAGAAATGGTCCCGAAATCGGCACTGGTAATGACTACCTGACTATACGTTCTATCAAGCTGAATGCTGACGGGGCGCTTGGTTCACGCGGGGCTTGGTTATTAGAAGAATATATTGACCGCCCAGGACATTTTGGTATGGCCACCCAATCAATGGAGTATGTTTATGATGTGGCAAAAAATGGGCTGAATAGTGGATTCCAGGTCAATACTCATGCGATTGGTGATCGTGCCAACCGTGAAGTATTAGACCAATATGAAAAAGTTTTTAAAATGAATCCAAATAAAGCAAAAGATCACCGCTGGCGAATCGAGCACGCTCAGCACATTGACCCTGCAGATATTCCACGATTTGGCCAAATGAGAGTAATCGCCGCTATTCAAGCTATTCACATGTCCTCTGATCGCCCATGGGCTATAAACCGCCTAGGAGGGAAGCGCATTGTAGATGGTGCCTATGTATGGCGAGACCTCATGGATACAGGTGCGGTACTGGTTAACGGTACAGATGCGCCAGTTGAGCCAATCGATCCCATTGCTTCTATATATGCCAGTGTTACACGCCGGACATTATCAGGTATACCCAAAAATGGATATGAACCAAAACAGAAAATGACAAGGTTAGAAGCACTAAAGAGTTATACAATTAATGCTGCTTTCGGTGCTTTCGAAGAAAACATCAAGGGTTCTATTGAAATCGGGAAATATGCTGATTTTACTGTCTTATCCCAGAATATTATAACGGTCCCCGAAAATTTTCTGCTTGATACAAAAATTCTATATACTATTGTAAATGGGAAAATAGTATACCAGGCAAAATAATTTTAATGCTTTCTTGCCAAGTGAGGGGTTTTTGAATGGGAACAATCGATGATTAGCCAAAACCAAAAAAAACTGATTCGTTCACTCCACAAAAAAAAATTCCGAGAGCAACACAATCTTTTTATCATAGAAGGTATTCGTTCACTACAGGAGGCACTAAATACAAAATCTCAGCTTAAATTAGTTGTAAGTACAGAAGAATTTTCAAAAAATAACCCACACCTAATCAATCAACTTGATTCAATTCAAAATAAAACGATTTCAAAAACTGAACTTAATTATCTTTCTCCTTCTACATCGTCTTCGGGCATTCTAGCCATTTACAAAATACCACAATTCAAAAATCCTAATTGGGAAGAAAATATCATTTTTTTAGATCAAGTTTCAGATCCAGGGAACATGGGAACTATTTTAAGATCAGCCTGTTGGTTCGGAATCAGTCAAGTGGCACTTTCTGATGGATGCGTTGATCCTTTTAATCCCAAAGTGGTCCGTAGCGCAATGGGAGCCCATTTTAGACTTTCATGGATAGGAACAATAGAATTAAAAGATCTGAAAGACCTAGAAATTATTGGTGCGGACCTACGAGGAATAGGAATTGATACACTGAAAAAAATACCAAAAAATTGGGTCCTTGCCATGGGTGGTGAAGCTCACGGGCTCAGTAATAATGTCAAAGCGCAGCTGGATCAAACGATAACAATCCCCAAAATCGGGATGGGAGAATCCTTAAATGTAGGTGTGGCAACGGGCATTTTACTGTATCGTTTAACACAATAACCGAATGTTTCTCCATTTAGTAAGATTGCCGTAACTTCCAATATGATGAAAAGAATGGATTTAGATTCCCATGAACCAGACCCTATCAGTAAAGTTTGCATTTGGGATCGTTTTTATATCGGTCCTTTCAGCACTTATTATTGGCTCAATATTCGGTGCCCTAGATCCGTCTATCCTCACCGGTTCTAAGCCGGGCCTTTCCACATATTTTGCTATGTTTGTCGGACAGGGGTTTTTAGCTGTCCCCGTCGTTGTTTATTTAGTCCGAAAAAAATACCCTCTTTTTGAATCATTACGCTTCAACCCTGTATCAAAGAATACGGCATTTATAACTTTGTTACTTTCTCTGGGTGCAATGGTCATTTCAGATGAAATAAATATTTTAGTGGATATGGTGATTCCTATGCCTGATTCGTTTCTACAAGTCGAAGCTATGCTAAAGCCCGATAATTCTTTATCTTTAGTTTTGCTCATTTTCACCGTAGTTATTTTGGCTCCCATTGGGGAAGAAATTTTATTTCGAGGATTCTTACAAAAATATCTGGAAAATGCCTGGGGTGATATTACTCGGGCCATTTTATTTTCAAGCCTCTTCTTTGCGGCAATTCATTTTAATCCTTACTGGATGATACAGATTTATTTTCTTGGTGTCCTCCTTGGATATTTGGCCTGGAAAACCGATTCAGTTATTCCCTGCATCATTTTTCATGTTATTATAAACAGCACATCTTTACTATTTACATACTTGGGTGATTCCTTTGAATCTTTGATTCTTTGGCATGGTCACTTAAATCCTCTTTTGCTTGTTCTTGGGGGATATCTTTTCTGGATTGGTTTAAAACAACTAAAAACAGAACGGCGGAATTAAGATGAAAAAAGAAATGTTTGGAACCGAAATCACCCTTTTGCGGGATACATTCAGACGTCTTGTCCGGCGTCATGCAAAAACTAATATTATTAAGTTAATCAATAAGACACATCCGGCAGATATGGCTTTAATCTACCGCTATTTTAACGAGGGGGAACAAGATGCCATTTTTAACCTGATGAATCCTTCGGAAGCTACAGTGGAATTTTTGAGCGAATTGGATGAAGCTATCACAATACGCCTATTAGAACAAGAAGATCCCCAGCATATGGCTTCTATTTTGGAAGAAGCCAGTTCAAACGAGCAGGCCTATCTCATGGGTTTGGTTAACGAAGAATACGCTGCATCTGTTATTGAACTCCTCCAGACCGAAGAGCAGGAAGAACTGGAAGAATTGATGGCTTATCCAGAAGACAGTGCTGGAAGTCTCATGAATACAGACGTATTCACACTGCACGAAAATACAAAGGCCCAGGAAGCGATTGCTGCACTTCAAGACCATGAAGAAGCGGAAATGGTTTTTTATTTATATGCTATAGACGATAATGAAATATTAACTGGAGTGGTTTCCCTAAGGGATTTAGTGACAATACCTGGCAATACCATGCTGAAAGATATTATGTCTCGCAAAGTGCACACCGTACGGCCCGAAATAGATCAGGAAGAAGTGGCCCGAATCGTTTCTCAATATAATTTTCTTGCTGTGCCGGTGGTGGATTCTGATGAAAAATTATTGGGAATTGTGACAGTAGATGATGTGGTAGACGTTATCCGTGAAGAAGCTACCGAAGACTTTCTCCAAATGGTAGGTGCCGGTAAGGATCGGGAAATCCTGTTAAAATCTTCATGGGATAATGCTCGAATGCGTTTGCCTTGGCTCTTTGCCAGTTGGATCGGTGGGATTCTGGCAGTATTTATCATTGGTATTTTTGACAGCGTACTTCAAAGTACAATTGCACTAGCTGCTTTTATACCTGTCATTATGGGTATGGGGGGCAACATTGGCACCCAATCTTCTACCATTATTGTACGCGGTTTGGCCACAGGCCGGGTAGGATTTGAAAATTCAGTGAAAATTTTATTTAAGGAAATCCGTGTGGGTTTAATTCTCGGGATTTTATACGGAGTGCTCTTAGGTATTTTTACATTATTCCAATTCTTGGAGGCATCACCAATGCTAGGTGTTGTAGTAGGTTTAAGTATTTGTTTTTCCATGATCATCGCTGCTACAATTGGTTCGCTGGTACCATTAATTTTAAATCGTTTTGATGTCGATCCTGCGGTAGCAACTGGCCCTTTTGTAACTACTGCAATTGATATTTTGGGGGTTACCCTTTATTTTTTAATTGCCGGTTATTTCATCGTAACCACTTAATTATTATTTATTATGGGCAGGGGTATCTCATTTATCCTTTTTTTTACAACAATCATTTCCGGGCAGAACTATTTAGCCAACGTATATGGATTTCCAATGGCCAAAATTCAGTTTAAATCAAATGCAGACTCAGTTATACTCAAATTTGAAACTATTGGACTAATTAATACTATCTGGCCCGCTAAAAACTCCTACACGACAAACTTTGATACAACACACTTCGGGTTAATTTCATTCAAAAAGAAAATTAAACAAGACAACCTCAAGCAATCTATCTTAATCGAATTGAAGAATAAAGTACTTCATTATAATAATAAAACTAGAGATAGGTCTGATTCCACTCAGACAATATTTACTATGTTTGCCAGATTAAACCGCCAGCACCAAGAAATACTTGATACAAAATGGTTTGAAATTGATCACGAGGGCAAACCGATGCGAGGCAGATTTTTATGGGGAGAAACAGAAACAATCAAAGTAGGCAATACAAATATATTATGCGACCATATCCGCATGGATATGGAGTATATAAACGGATCAAACGGATTTTTAGAGCGTACTGACCGTTTAATGCATTATGCGCCTGACCCAGATGCAGTACGCCAAATCTGGATGGAACAAAATGGAAATCGTCGTATTATTCAAATAAGTATGACAGCATACGGATTTCCATTCAATTTTGTAATACAAAATGAGTAAACAACCCTTTTTAAATACCTACGGAAGGCAAATATTAATCTGGTCCGTTATCGCTGCGGTTATTGCTATCGCCTTAAAGATGGGCATTGATCAAAAAGTAGTTGTTTTTGGAACAGTTGTTATTGGTGTATTTACCCAAGTATTCGCTGGATTAGCAACATTAATTGCAACCATCCCATTAATTGGTCCTTTTATCATTAAAATATTCGCTATTCCATTTTTCTGGATTTTAAATGCCCTAGGCTATTTTGTTGGGGCCGTCGCTATAAAAAAAGGCTATCGAAGCGAATTCACCAAATCCCGCATACTTACCCTAGCATTATTGATAGGAATAATTATCGGCTATATTATCGGGCATTTGATCCCAATGCGCTAAATTTCTAACCAATAAATCATGAATATACTCATTTTACACGGACCCAATCTGAATCTAATTGGTTCTATTTCAGCCCAGATTGGCCAACGGATAACTTTAGATAAAATTAACACTGGATTGCGCCGTCATGTCCGCAATTCGGAAATCAATTTAAAGATTATGCAAACACATAAAATATTTCAGGCCATTAATTTTATCCAACGAAATCGTAATTGGGCTGACGGAATGCTTTTCGCACCCATGGCGTGGGCAAGATATGAATATTCAATATTTGAAGTATTGCAGATCGCTGACATTTCAACAATCCAATTATTATTTTCCGATGGATTTAGTAATATAGAAAAAGATCATTCAATATTTTCCGATATATGCAAATCAACTATAAGTGGGTCTCCAGATCAAGTCTATATTGATGGTGTTAACGCATTACAGAAACTAACCTGATTCTTTGAAAAAGCATTTGTTTTTAATATTGGCCATATTCGTGGCCTGCACAAACCCACTGCATAAATCTTCTCGGCCTGATTTACCTATTGTAAATATTGTTACTCCTTCCATTAGTATTTCTGGTAATGGTCTTACAGCAACAATTATTACCGACCGGGAATTAACTGGGTTAGACTCTTTGACATCTTTAGCAAAAAAGCCCATTCCCTTTAGAGATTTAATTGAAATGGCTCACCCGGGATTACACGATTCTTCTATGGCAATGTATACAAATCTGTTTTCTTCAAAAATAACCGATCACGAATTAATGCGTTCTTTATCCAAGCTGGAAAACCACAGCAATCAAATCATGGTTATGTATACAATGGATACAACCCTTATAATGCCTAAAATTCGCACTTTTTTTGCTAAAACAGAGCCTATCCACCCTATTGAACCATTATTTGATAGAGGCGGCATTATTCCCGATTTTTCCCATCTTTCACCAACGATCACATTAATGCTGCCTTGCGAAGGCCTATTTGTACCTCAAAAAGCCTCCAGACTACCCAATTCCCCTAGAAATTATCGTGCTGGTATTCATCGGGGAATTGATTTTTTTTCTAACTGGGGTACAGTGGTACAAGCCGTGGCAGACGGTATTATTATTCGTTCTGATTTAGATTTTGAGGAAGTGCCTGCTGATTTCAGAATTGAGATTCTAAATCGCGCTTCAAAGCTCGACCGCACACCTTCTGATATTTTTAACAGTGTTTTACTAGGTAAAACAGTAGTTATTGATCATGGTTTTGACTTATTCCCCGGTTATCGTTCCATTACTATTTATGCTCATCTTTCTTATATCAATCCAGGAATAAAACCAGGTTATCAAATAAAAGCAGGTGAAATATTTGCAAAGACTGGAAATACGGGCACGCGTGCTAGTACCTTGGGAACCCATGGTGAATCCCATCTTCATTGGGAACTTATTTTACAAGATGGGCAAGGAGAATACTACTTCGGTCAGAATTTAGCTTATGAAAAGCTCTATCCTGCTCTTCAATCTCTTTTTAATAATTAAGATTTCGCCCGCACTATATTTTCTGCAATTTTCTTATCATTGGGCAACACCTGCTTTGCCAATTCATAGCATTCAATTGCCCGAGGACGATCGCCAACCAGATAAAATACTGTACCAAAATAATCCAATATCAGCCCCCAGCGAAGACGGATTGATTCTTCTTTAGTGCCCATTTTCTTTAATTGTTCTGTTAAAAACATTTGTACTTCGGGATTATTATACTGGCTATAATGAAGCCCGGCAATTGCTAAGGATTTCAGGTCAATATCATCTTCACTTTTAGCGTAATCCATTAATATTTTTATAATTTTCCGATCTAAATTGGGCATACCGGGAGACAGGTAACGTTTAATAAAATAACTCAAATTTATATACTGACCCATGCTGTGTTTTTCTTCAGGGCGAAGCAACAATTCTGCAGCTGCTTCCTGACTGGTTTCATTTGTTATACTAAGCCTGTTGGCAATGACAGAATTCATCGGTTTTGCCGGTTTCCACCATTGATCTACAAAATCCTGTAGCGTTGTTTCTGTCTGATCAGCATGACATTGTATACATGCGGACTCAAACCCTTGTGATTCATCGAAAACAGGACGGGGAATAGAAACAGTATGATCTGATCGAGTAAATCTGATTTCACTGCCAATGCCCTCATGTTGGCGAAAAGGCATATGGCAGGAAATACATTTACTACCGGTTGAGTTCAAATTATGGAATGTATGGAGAGATACATTTTCCTTTTTCGCCATATGGCATGCCGTACATTGCCGATCATCAAACTTATCCGCTAATAGTTGCCGGTTTATATCCTGATAATTCTGGCTGTGAGGATTATGACAGCTGATGCATGTCATTGATCCGTTAATAAAGCAATCACTGAACAAATGGTTTTGCTGGTACCCAAAAGTTTTTATTCTACCGTCTATTGCATAGGGATTTTCATTGCCCAGTAGTATTAATCTAAGCGAATAAAATTCATCCAGATTTTGTCCTGGTAGATATCCATTTTTCAGCGGCGCTTTCACTGCATGGCACTGAAAGCAGATATTTAAACTTTCTTTCGGGGAAATGCCTGCCATGCTTTTGATTCCAATTGTAGTGGGGTTTGCAATTATTCCACTCACTATTTCAGACATGGTTGTTACATGTTTTTTTGCAGGGCCATGGCACGATTCACAGTTTATTGCTAAGGTGGTAAAGTTTGTCTTGTATTTTTCCCCCACTTTTTCCCCAATAATCTGACTGCCGTGGCAGTTTTGACAGTTAGATATATCCTCTATTTCTCCTAATACACGGTGGGGCGGCCAATTGTATAATTGGTTGATTGATATACGTTCATCAGCCTTCTTCCATTCTTCGCTGCCTTTTACCTGTACAAACCAAACGTTCTCATCTCTACTAAAGTCAAACGGTAAAAACCTGTAGGTACCATCTTCAAATTTCCCAAAATATGTCTGCGTTCCGCCACCATACATAAAACCGCCACCAACAACGGCCTCAATTTTAATGATCTGCTGATCTCTGGTTGCAATATCAATTAACCTAAATTGATAATTTTGGCCCTTTTTTTCAGGATAAATGGTAGCGTCTGATAATTGAATCGCATCCCCGTTAAAGGGTGCGATTACTACTACATCTGTTGGACTGCCGCCAGCTTTGGCATGGGTCGAATTTTCCCATTGGGAATAAATATCCGGATGGCAGGATTGACACTGTTTGGATCCAATAAAATCAGAAAAGGAAACTGGTGATGTTTTTTCGACAAATGCTGGTTTGGGAATCTTAAATGATTTCTGTTCTTTTTTATTAGAGCACCCAATTATAAAAATAAACAGGAAAAAGATGCACTTAGAAATCAGCCGATTATTCATATAGGCAAATTAATCACAAATAGATAAAAAAAAGCCCCGCACTTGCGGGGCTTATTATTTATTTTTTATTTTTATGGTTTTTTAGAAACCAACGTTCAGTGTAAAAACTGTGTTTCCATCAAAGAACTTCGCAGGAATATAGGCATAATCTATCGATGCATTGATCCCGAGCAATCTTTGGAGATATACTGAACCGCCAAATGAAACACCTGCAAAGATATTTTCAAATTCAGCTTTACTTTCATCAACAGTAGTTGTTGCCAAATTATCCTGTATATTAACATCTGTAAGATCAGTTAACATACCGGCCCTGACCGTTAATAGTCCTGGTAAGCTAAAAGCACCCATCAATTTCAATTTATCTTGATCAAAATTGTTGCTTTCATACGTAGCGCCTGCTGACAAACCACCAACTTTATAGGAAATACCTAATTCCATCAGCATTGGAACATCGAACTTTGCGGGTTCAACTTTGTATGTACCAACCTGACGATCGCTTCCTATAGCAATGGCGTCAACCAACAGTCCAGAACCATTATAACGCATCGGTCGTCCGAAATTTCTCACAGCAACACCAACATCCAAACCTGAAACATCCAAGAAGTCTGCGTATTGAACACCGGCATCTATTGTAATTGCGTTACCTTTTACTCGTTTAAAACCTTCACTGGTTGAATTGAGGCTAAGGCCCATTGATGTTTTGGTAGACATCATACGCGAGTAAGTTAACCCAGCCGTAAAGTTGGTGGGTTTGAACATTTCACCCGTTCCGTCCGGAGAAAACACGGTTGTTACCGGTATTTCATCAATATCGATAGACCGTATGTTCACACCATAGGCATTATTACCAATTTTCATCGTTGCGCCTGCAAATAAAACGGACATATCAGCGATGTATGTTCTATTGGAAAATGATGTTTCCAAGCTCGATTGCATGCGAACAACACCAGCTGGATTCCAAAATGTTGCACCCACACCGCTGGCCATGGCAACTGCGCCACCTCCAGTTAAGTATGATGCACCCTGTGGGATCAGAAGCTGACTTGCACCAGCAGTACCATTACGCATACCGCCTGCTTTTGCACCCCCATACTGGTTTTGCCCTTGAGCCATTAGAGAACCCATAAGGAAAGCCAACACAGATGTGAATGTTATTATTCTTTTATTAATCATATTATTAATTCTCCTTATAAGCCTTAGTAGCGTTTCGCCCATTCTTCTTCAGTAACGAGCGCAAGCTTCAATACTTTTGTTCCTGCAGATCCCATATCGATATGAATAATATAAATGCCACTTGCAAGTGGAAACTCATTGGCATTTCTCATATTCCATGTCTGATATTGAGTATTTGTACTTTTCTCGAAGTTCGCTACCATAACACCAGCCATATTGAAAACACGGAACATAACCTTACCTGTTGTAGGTAGATGGTTAAAGGTCACGTATTTCGGAGCTGGTAGGTCTGCACTGGCAATCTCAAGATCGTGATATCCAAAGTATGGATTTGGGAATACATTGACCCTTTTAACATCCTCTGCCACAGATGTGGACTCAACCCCTGGCGCTTCAACGCTGAATACATCAGCAGGTTGGTTGGTTTTGTTGGTAATAATTTTAACAACTGTACCTTTTTCCGGAAGCAGCTTTGCTGGATCATCAACATCAATGGTACCATCAGACACATCATCCAAATTCCACACAAACCAAACGTTACGACCCATGAGTTCCGGACCATAAGAGCCGGATTCCCAAAAGTCTGCACCTGTTGCACCTACTAAGTAACTCCCATTTGCATCTGGCGTTGCAGGACCGCCACTGGCAATACCAGCAGCTATGGATTTTGCTAACCAATCTTGATAACCAGTTTCGTCATCGCCGGCAGCATTGCCTGCGGTTGCGTAATTCGCTGGTAACCTAGAATAAACCCAGTCTGTGTATGGATCGTTTGATCCACCTGACCCAGGATGGTCGATGGCAGCGAGTCCCCAGCTTTCACTTCCATCAAAGTCATAGGACCATAACGGGAGACGATAGCCTTGTGTTACGTTCCACAGTTCCATGGGAACCCTAATCAGTGACCAACTTGTATATGCTAAATAGCAATAGTTGTCATCTTCATAGGTAAAACGATATTCAAAATCATTAGGAATGAGATATGTCCATTTACTGCCGCGAATGATTCGACTGATCATCACATCATAAGCATTCCCTCCGGCACCACCACCATGGAAGAACCAGCCAGTACCATTGGATTGGTTGACGCGACCTGTATAAGTAACTGGGAAACCGCCCCAGTCCTGTGCGCCTTGCAATGGCGGATCTTGTACGCCGCCACCATGAGCCGTTACTAAAAAGTTTTTAAACGCATTTGGCGGACCTGTCACTTTAAATGTCAAGCCGTCAGCTGCAGGAAAACCAGGATCTGTGAATAAAGATCCTTGTGTATAGTCTGACAGGATTTCGCTGCCAGAGGTAGCGTCGGTTACATTCCAAAGTATGTTACCCGTTGCGTCATCCGTTGCAAACGAAACCTCATACGTATGGCCAGTAAGAACGCCTGGATCAATTACTTCAATCCGGGCTTGTCCGTCACTGGTACCCGCTGAATGGGTCATATCCAAATAATCACCTGAATCAACTGTATATGCCTTACCTGGATCCGGAAGTTTTGGAGTCACAGAAATACGGGTCATAGAGGATTCGAGTGATTTAAACGGTGAGAATTCATTATCAGGTAGATAAGAATAGGCACTAATACCAAAATGATAGGGTCTATCATTAGTAATCGGCCGATTTCTCAATGCATCTGTTTTAATAACAATAACACGGCTAATTCCATTATCACTACCAACGTGCGCAGGTTTTTCAAGCACAAGACCCGTTGCTGGGTCTACTGCTTTTTCCGTAATAACCATCACACCATTGGCTAGATCATATTGAGCAATCAGTGCACCGTCTGAACCAGCTGCAAGCGGATTTGGTAACTGGTAAACTTTATAGCCTTCAAAAGCAAAACCCTTATTTACCACAGACTCTGTTTTATTAAAAGCAGCTGTCTCCGCCCAGTTAAGGGTAATATAGCCATCACCTTCAAACGCAGACACAACTGGTGGTGTCGGTGGCGTCGGCAATGAAAAATCATTATCATAGGCAAACTGTGCAAAGATGTCATTGTATTTCATTACCGTAATGGATGAAAGGTTATCACCACCCATACCACCAATGAGACCAATGACAACATCTTGTGTATCACCTAATGCCATTTGAAACGGTCCTGTGTTCATTACAAGGCGCCTGTCACCAGGTGGCAGAATGATTCCATCAATCCAGCCAGTACCTGAAGGCGGGTCACCCGCCAGTACAAATATTTCTGCTAAACCTGTAAGCGGGTCCACAAAGGGGTTCTGAGTTGGATATGGAGGCCTCGGTAAAAAGCCTTCCATCAAATTGAACCACTGCAATGTACCTGCATATACGCGGGTACTGGGGTCACTCACCGAAGAACCAGCAGCGAAGTATACAAAACTGGTCATACCCAGTGTATCTAGGACACCATCACCGTCTTTATCTACTTTTGGACCTTCTAAAAAGTCATAACCACCGGCAGGCACGGGACTACCGTAGTTATCAAAAAATGTTTCATCAAATGTATTACCATTATATACATACCCAAGACTTAAGGTGGTATCACATCCGACATAGTCGTCTGTATATGTTCCCAGATCAGGATCAGACCACTGTGTAAAATATACGGTGTCCAGCTTAGCAGTTGCCGGGCCACCAGGCAATCCAGTATAGATCATGCGCGCACGTTTGAAAAACATACTGGAGAGCGGGTTGGAAAATGGGTAATCATATCCCCACATAGACATCTGCATTTCAAAACCGATTGGAGGAGAACCCCAACCACCTTCGGATACACTGACTGCCTGCCCAGGGTAATTCGGATCGTTTTCATCTGGTAAATCATTGGCGACCAGCCAGATGGTTTGATCGGCACCTGGAATCCCGGGAATATCCCCGTCCCATTCAAGCGTTTCAGTATTCCACGTGGCGGCGGTAAAAGTACCATCTCCATTGACGTCATCGTAAGGCGCACCTTTGGCTACCGGCCAGTGTTCCCAGTCATGCTTGTATTGCGCTTTCGTAGCTGCAATCTGTGCTTCTGTTACATCGTTGGCACCAATATTTTTAATAATCGCTACGTCCGATGTCAGATCACCAGTTTCCCAATCTCTTCTCACACGCCAGATCTGCTGGTCGCGCCAGTTTTCTGAATATCCGGTTTTATTAACAGCACCGCTTGCATCCCGGAGTACTTTACCGGATTTAAGACCGGTATTGTACATGGAACCATTCACGCGAATTTTAGGAGTACCAGCTCCTGTTCCATCGGTTAGTAACTGACCATCTGCATCTACACCGTATTTATCATCTGCTCTCACACCCCATAGGATACCTTCAGCAAAAATGACATTTGCCATTCCTTTGGGATAATCACCAGCTGAACCATGCGACGTACCATTCCATTGGAAAAACCCCTGGTGTTCTACTTGAATCGACCAGCTGTTAATATTGAAAAACGTACTTTTCGGGCCATCGTCGCCAAGTCTAGCCAGACGAGAAGGACCTGTTTTACCTGCCTGGCGATCCCCTTTTATTTCTTCAGCAAATAATGCTGAAGTCAAAAGAAATGCACCAGTAATTACTAAGGTAATTGCTTTTCTAAGATTCATAAAACTCTCCACTGTTTTGTATAGCATAATCAACCCCCTTAGAAGGAGACCTGCATGCCCATTTTAATTTCACGAGGAATGCCAAACAGATCAAAGCCATGGTCATTCAACCAGTGGTTGCGGTTGGCCAAGTTAATTTTTTGATACATTTCTACATATTCTGGTCCGCGACCTTCAATAATCAGGGAACTCAAAGCTGGATCACTCAAGAAACCATCATCAAATGCATCACCTGTACGGTTATATACATTAACAATATGCTTCGTATTCAGCAGATTGGTCACTGTTGCATAAAGCTTCACGTTGATATTCATCACACTGATAACTTTATCTACACCAAGATCTATATTAAATATAGATGGGGTTGTAGAGGAATTGATCGCTTCCTGCGGAGCTCTGTTCCGAGGGTCGTTATCAGAAAGCAACGCCCCTTCACCTGCATCTCGCTGACCCATAGAGCCATCAGAAAATGTATATGGATGTCCACTGTTGTAAGAAGCAATCATATTAACACCAAAATTGCTGGTAAGTACATTGCCAGTTCTTCCGGTTCTGTAATCGACAATTGCACTTGCCTGATGGCGTTGATCATAACGCGTGGCGGCAATCATTGTTGGCTTGCCCCATCCTATGGTACCCAGGGTAGGATAAGAGTTTGTGCCTCGTACATCCTGGAATACATAGTTGGCAAACACTTGGATATTGTTCACACGATTGGTTTTAAAGTCCACTTCTACACCGGTGATCTGCGAAAAATCACTATTGACATAATTGGTATGATCCCGTAATCCGTAGAAGTTTTCTGTTGCATCAGGTTGATACACATCGCGACTGATCTGATCTTTCGGGTTCCGTGCAAATACGGTAAGATCAAGAGAAGCAACATCACCAATCAATGTGCCGTAACCCATTTCAAATTTTGTTTCTTGGGTCGGTTTTAAACCCCAGGAAGAGTATCCTGAACCACGACTGCGATATAGACGGTACATAGGAGCCATCTGGACATAGCGACCATAATTCAAGTGAAAAGATGCCACATCCGTAATTGGGAATCCAAGTCCAAGTCTAGGCAGTATATAGCTCTGTGTCGGCATTTCCTTGAAACCATATTTTGGATCTTCAGCAGCTACAATCGCGTAATTTTTATCTAGTGGTGGATTATCATAGTCCTTTAAGTCCACATTGGCTTGGTTAATCGCTTCATAGCGTATCCCAGCATTCACGACCAAATCACCTGCTTCGAATTTATCATTGAGATAAAAAGCCATATTCCAGGGTTTACGGGGCTGGTCATAATCCTGACAATTACCACCATCCTCACAATCTCTTCCCAAAGGATCATAACCGATCCAGGAAGCCAGGCGTGCCGTTACAACTTCCATTTCTGCTCTTTCATTCTGAGCAACAATAGCATCATATAACGTTGCATCCTGCGCAACTTTAGAGTTTAAAGAGTTAATTCCGCCATAGCTATAACGCTTATAATTAAATGCAGTATAATCACCGCCTACTTTTACTTCATGCTCACCCATCTGGCTTACAAATTCAACATCGGCACCAATGTAACCATCTTCACCTTTACTATAACCACCTCTACGGGCGCCATCGCGAGCAAATCTGAAGCCATTAATATTATACTGGTAGGGTTCAACATACTGGAATGCTTCAGTGTAAGCTTCTCCAGGTGTTCCAAAATGCCTGGCCCAATTAGAGTCTACTGCGGCTACTTGGTCATGGTCACCCCATGCCAACCAATCTTTTAACTGACTTGTATGTCCGGTTGTAAACTTACCTTTTTCTTCAAATTTCTTATCATAAGATTCATACCTACGATTTACTAATTTCACATTAGACCGTATGTAAGTACTGGTATTAAGAAAGTATGTGCTTTTTAGATTTATCAAGTAGTTTGAATTAGCACTCTCGTGTCGCCGTGTATTAAACATGTTTTTAATCGGCAACCCAGCGCCTGAGGATGTACCTGCGGAATAAGCACCCGAAAGACGAAGTACAAGCGGGTTGTAGTCAAATGTCATGGTACCGTTAAAATTCGTCCAATTACTTAGATTGGTAAATGCACCGCTTTCATTATTCATACCAGCTAATATATCTGTACCTGCGGTATAGGCTTCATCACCATCCACATCTGTAAAAGTCATTGAACCTTTTTCATTCAAGATCACATAATCACCAGATGGGGTTAAACCACCAACTTTATCTGGAATCGGATTGCCACCTGCGATTGTGAAGGGCGTAAACCATCTGCTGGTAGAGCTATAATTATCTGTACTTGTTCTTCTTAATGCACCAAAAAAGCGAATTTTGTCACCAATTGGGCCTTGAACAGTCATTGTCATATCTTGATCACCAACAGCATATTTACCGCCGTCTTGTTCCATAAGCACTGATGCTGAAAATCTGCTACCACCTGTTTTCAGTGACTGTTGAACAACACCTGCATTAGCTTTACCAACACTGGCATCGAAACCACCGGTTTGAACTGCAATAGTTTCCAGTGCTTCCGGAATGGCATTTGAAACAATTTTGCCACCCGCACCAGCCATAGATGCTCCTTCTAAGGTATAACCAATTTCTTCTCCGCGACTACCGCGAATATGGAGACCATCATGCATACTGACAACGCCAGCTTGACTGGCGACCATGGATGTCACGTTACGCACCGCGAAATTTTCAATGGCTTCTGCATCAATGGTTCTCGCCATGTTTGTTTGACTAACTTCGATCAATGGTTTTTCAGCGGTCACCTCAACTACCTCCCCCTCAACTGCTGCTATTTCCATTTCAAAATTTTGACTGGTGGTCAAACCAATGGATACACGTACATTGGATACAACCTGGGTTTTGTAACCGATATAGGCCGCTCTAATGGTATAAACACCGGGCTGGACGTCTAAAATATAGTATGTTCCATTTTCATCTGTTGCTGCACCCATTGAAGTCCCTTCAAGGATAACATTGGCACCAATCAGAGGTTCGCCATCAGATGAAACTGTACCACTAATTTTACCTGCCAGGTTCTGTGCATACAGACCTGCAGTAAACATAGTAGCCAAGAACAATATTGTGAGTTTTCTCATATTAATCTCCACGTTGCTGTTCAAAATTGGTTAAAGATCGTCTATAATTCTTTATACTTATCATAACTGGGCGCAATAATACGCCAAGCAGTTCCCTTACCTTGGGCCGAAAAGTAAGTGAATTATCACTGCCCGTGCAAACTTTTTTTATATGGCATATTTTATGGGTTTTATTGGCGCTAATTTAAAGTGACTCACGACGAAGACGGTTGGAATTCCAAACTACATTTATAGATGAAAAAGCCATGGCCGCTTCCGCTAAAATAGGGTGTAAAACACCAAAAATTGCCATTGGAATTGCAATTAAATTGTAAATACTGGCCCAAAACAGGTTTTGCCTGATTTTGCGGAATGTTTTATTGGAAAGGGAAATGGCCTGTTTCACTTTTGATAAATCACCTCTGATTAAAATAATGTCCCCGCTTTCCATGGCGATATCCGCTCCCGTTCCCATGGCAATGCCTACATCCGCCTGCGCCAGGGCCGGCGCATCATTTATGCCATCGCCAATCATACATACTACTTCCCCGCCATCCTGAATTGATTTAATCATTTTCGATTTATCCGATGGCATAACTTCTGAAAATACTTTTTCAATCCCAATCTCACTCGCCATGGCTTCAGCTACATTTGCTTTATCTCCTGTAAGCATTACTATTTTGTATTGTTTATTTTTTAAGTATTGAACCATACTATTGGAATCAGCTCTGATTTGGTCTTGTAAAACAAAAACACCATAAACAGTGTCATCAACTGCTATAAATACATGGGACCCATGATCATCAAAATCGCCTTGGTACCCAACATATTCCCGATTCCCAACTTTTATTTTAGAGTTGCCTAATACCGCTTTAATTCCTTTTCCAGGAGTAGAAAAAATATTCGTTACATCATTTAAGTCAATTTGTTTTCTCTGGGCAAAGCGAACAATCGCTTTTGCTAGTGGATGGGTAGAATTTTTTTCAACACTGGCCGTCATTCGAATCAAGTCTGTCTCATTTTTTCCACCAAACAATTTGACTTGCGTTACTTCCAGGCGGCTGGTTGTTAATGTACCCGTTTTATCCAACACAATAGTTGTGACTTCACTCATGCGCTGTATGGCAGACCCGCTACGAATTAAAATACCATTTTCCGCGCCTTTTCCGCTGCCCACCATTAGTGCCGTAGGCGTAGCAAGCCCCAATGCACATGGGCATGCAATGACAAGTACAGCAATAGCAGCAAAAAGGGCCATTGTTGTGCTGGAAACATCTGGATTTATCCAAGGAAAAATATTCAGAAAAAAGTGTGTTCCCTTTTTCATAAAATCTGGGGCAATCATCCAAAATGAAAATGTAACTATAGCAAGTGCTAATACAATAGGAACAAAAATAGCTGTTACGCGGTCAGCAAAAGCCTGGATGGGCACTTTGGTGGTTTGCGCTTCTTCCACCATCTTTGCCATTTGGGCAATAAATGTGTCCCTGCCCACTTTGGTTGCTTTTACTTTCAGTACACCATCTAAGTTTATGGTAGCACCAATAACATGGTCCTTTACTGTTTTTAAAACAGGTGTTGATTCACCCGAAGTAATCGATTCATCAATTGTACTTTCTCCATCAACAATAATTCCATCGGTGGGGATTTTTTCACCAGCCAAAACATGCATTATATCACCAGATTTTATTTGAGATATAGGTATTTCCCTTTGCTCCGCTCCAACAATAATCCGGGCATTTTTAGCCCCCAAATTCAGCAGCAGTTTCATAGCATCAGAAGAACGGCCCCTGGCCTTCACTTCAATATATCGACCAGTTAAATGAAAGGATATAATCATTCCCGCAATCCCAGCAAAAGAATGAATATCCATTCCGAATGCTTTTAATACTCCTGTAACCAGACACGCTAGAGATCCTAACGCAATCAGAACATCCATATTCGGAGAGAGATGTACTGTTGATTTCCAAGCTGACCTGAGAATGTTACGGCCAGGCAGCAGTAAAACAACCAGGCTGAATACAATCATACCATATATATATAATGTTGGATTGGGCCACATAATCCCTGAAAGCCATTTTGGGATCATCCACAGCATCATGATTACCGAAGGAACCCAGGCAAAAACCATCTGATTTTTTGCTTGGATCAGGCCTTCATCCGATTGACTGTCTTGTGGCAACACGATTTCTTCTATTAACTCCGCTTCATAACCTGTTTTCTGGACAGCCTGAATTAATTGATCAATTTCTACTTCACCCTCGATATGGGCTTTTTCAAGCATTAGATTAACAACTGCCTTTTTTACACCTTCCGCTTGATATAATGCCCGTTCAACTGTAGATACACACGCAGCACAGTGCATTCCTGTAATTTTTAATTCTATTGCTTGGCTTGCCACGATTTACTTCAATAAAAACGTATTACCAATGGATATACGTCCTTCTTTTAATACACGGGCGTACCATCCCCGGCGATTCATAATTGCTGCCATAAATTCTGGGCCACGCTCTTTCCCAACATATGGTAGTTTGTATAAATTGGTACATGGTTCACAAATAAATGAAATTTCAATTTCCGCTTCACCTATCAAATATTTTTGCCCTGCTGTGATTTTTTTATAATCAATATTTGTAATTGTAAGATTTTCTCCCACATCACCCGGTTTTACCGGCCATCCTTCCTGGTTGAGCTGATCTAAAACATCGCTTGAAATAATCATCACCGCCATATCAGGGTCATTATCTTTTTTCTTTTTGCGAGCACGATTGTAATCACCTTCCAAACCTTCCTTTTTTACCCATACCTGATCTACCGGTATTTTCGGTAAACCTACCTCACCTGGGGTATCCGGTTTGACGTTAATTTGAATCACAGATGCAGACATACTTTTATTCCTTGTTAAGATTGAATTTAGGTGTATTTACCCCAGCCAGTCCAAATTATCCATAGTTTAAAGCAGTTCCCGTTTTAATTTTCCTGTCTTCAAAACCAATCATTCAAAGTAAAATTCAGCCTGAGGAGAAGTTTCATGAAACAGTTTTTACCTATTTATCTATTTACATTTTTGTTCGCCCAACAGGATATTCAGCTGCCCATGAAAATCAAGGGTGTCCGATATAATTCATCCATACCTAAACCAGAAGAAATCATCGGGCATCAAATCGGCACTCGTCACACAAGAACAGATCAGGTTGTGGATTATTTTGAAGTACTTGCTGCACGCAGCAATCGTATCATTTTAAATGACCATGCGCTAACTCATGAAGGTCGCCGCCTGATTCATGCCATTGTAACCCATCCGGACAATCACAAAAACTTGGAAACAATTCGAGGGGCAAATTTAAAATTATCGGACAAACCCAATACAGTAAGCGACCAGGGTTTAAATGCGATGCCTTTGGTAGCATATCTTGGGTTTTCTATTCACGGAGACGAAGCCAGCGGCACCGAAGCTTCTCTACTGCTACTATATCACCTGGCGGCTGGATCCGGAAAACAGATTGATGACATATTAAAAAATACCGTATTAATCATTGATCCCATGTATAACCCTGATGGCCGTGACAGATTTGTTAATTGGGTCAACGGCAACCGCGGCAGAGTACCCACTATTGATACGCAGGACCGGGAACACAACCAACCATGGCCGCGGGGTCGCACCAACCATTATCTATTTGATATGAACCGGGACTGGATGCCTGTAACCCAACCCGAATCTAATGGTCGCATCAAATTATTTCACCATTGGCGTCCACAATTTTTACTGGATGCCCATGAGATGGGCGGCAATTCCACTTTTTTCTTCCAACCCGGAATCCCCAGTCGAAACAATCCCAACACGCCAAAAGGCAGCATCAAATTGGCCAATAAACTCATTCCTTTCCACGCCAAACGGTTAGATAGTATCCAATCAATGTACTACTCCCAACAATCCTATGATGATTTTTACTACGGAAAAGGATCCACTTATGGGGATATCCATGGATCGGTTGGCATTTTGTTTGAACAGGCTTCTTCACGGGCACTGGAATCAGAAACCAACCAAGGACGTCTTATCTATGCGTTTACAATTCGCAATCATTATATGTCGACACTTGGCACTTTAGATGGCCTGGTGGCCCTGCGTAAAGAATTCTTAGCTTATCACCGGGATTTCTATGCCACGGCACCCGATGCAGCGAAGAAAAACCAGGTGAAAGGATATCTGGTTAGTTTACAACAAAACAGGACGCGCACTCAAATGTTGATCCAAAACCTGCAAAAACACCGGATTGTGGCCCATGAATTGAAAAAACCCATAACTGTAAAACAGATCAGGTTTAATCCGGGTGAAGCAGTGATCATTCCATCAGATCAACCCCAAACACGATTTTTAAAAGGGATCATGGAACGTATGACCACATTCGAAGATTCATTATTTTATGATGTATCTGCCTGGACCCTACCCCTTGCCTATGGCGTTGAATCCTATGAACTGAAACAAAACCCCAAAGCATATATAGGTACCCAATTGGATCCGGTTGAGTTAGATGGCGGAATGCTTATTGGGGGAAAAGCAAAATCGGCTTATCTAATGAAATGGGATCGGTATTATGCTCCGAAAAGTCTTTATAGCATTATGGATTCGGGAATTCGTCCCAGGCTCACCACACAAGCTTTTTCGGCGGTTGTTGAGGGAAAAGAAATACAATTTGATAGGGGAACAATCGTAATCCCTGCATACCAGCGGGATGCGGACGCCACGATTTCCCAAGAAAAGATCCATAAAATGATGATTCATTTGGCGAAAACGGATCATGTGAATATTTATGCATCTAACACAGCTTCTACACCATCCGGGCCAGATTTAGGTGGCGCATATCAAGGTGTATTACAAAAACCAAAAGTGGTAATTCTTTCTGGAGATGGCACTTCTTCCTATGGTGTGGGAGAAGTATGGCACCTTCTGAATTTCCGTATGGGAATACCGGTTTCATTGCTGAATGCAAAACAGTTAAGTGTCCATAAGCTATCAAAATACAATACCATTATTGTGCCAGATGGCTCTTACGGCAATTTGGATTCCACGGATATTAAAACACTGAAAGATTGGGTGCGGAACGGGGGCACCCTTATTGCTACCCAAACCGGATCTCGATGGGTGGTCAATAAAAAGATTTTAAATGAAAAACTAAAAAAAGGCAGCAAGGATACTTTGGATATACCTTATGACCAAGTACCAATGGTTACCGGAGCCCAGCGGATTGGCGGTTCCATCTTTGAAGTATCTTTGGACAATACACACCCCATAGCTTATGGATATAATAAGAAAACCTCTATGTTCAGGCGCGGGGATACCTTTTTTGAATTATCTACAACTACAGCTGCCAATGTGGGCCGGTATACGAAAAACCCCCTTCTCAGCGGGTATATCTCTGAAGAAAAACTAAAAGAGATTCAAAATAGTGCTTCCATCATTGCCCGGAGACAAGGCAGTGGCCATGTGATCTTATTTGCAGATAACCCATCCTTTCGGGCATTCTGGTATGGATCCAATGGGCTACTGTTAAATGCGGTTTTCTTTGGACAGGCTTTTTAAAAAAATCATCACTTAATTACAAACAAAAAACCCCCTTAAAAACACAGGGGGTTTTTTATAAATCCAAATCGTAAAACGAGACTAAAATGCTCGAATTTTATTTTCAAATTCTGTTTTTAAATCATTGCTAAAGAATTTAACCCGTTTTTTAATTTGGTCATTTACTGGAATATCTATCCATTCATTGTTACCAGTAAAACGTCCATATTCACGTACAATTGCACGAATATTATACATTTTACTTACACCGCCTTTCATGCGGGCTTCTAAAATAATCTGGTAGCGAACTTCCTTGATACCCTGAATTAATTCTTCATTGCTTGGTTCAGTATATTCATATTTTGTTTCGATTATTGAGCCAGAGCCAATATCTTCATTCCGATCAATCAAAAAACGATGTTGACCTAAAATTTTATCGGATAATGTTTGAAAATCATACATCGTAGTGGTCCCAACAGTAATACGGTAT
>JYMV01022414.1_pt1 | contig 48953 bp, 29 predicted proteins | sample 338911 | NCBI WGS metagenome assembly JYMV01 (sample SAMN03354496, study PRJNA234377) | hydrothermal vent metagenome | biome: Deep sea; feature: Hydrothermal plumes at the Eastern Lau Spreading Center, Western Pacific Ocean; material: Seawater | place: Tonga | collected 2009 | depth 2000 m m | reverse complement strand
TCTCAACCATTTTTTCAGCCTTAGAAAGCGGTCCTTCAATTCCCTTATGTTCTGGGCGAACAGTCATCGCATCAACTCTAGGGAGAATTTCTCCAAAGGTGTCAGCACCCTGTCCTTTAGCAGGTCCACGGAAATCTTTTCCTCTTGTCTTGTAAATTTCTCTACCCATCCAATCAACATCTTTAGCGTATTCATTCTCTTCGCTAGTCATTGTCAGCAATAATTCCAACTCTTCATTTGTGCCAACGAGATTGAATAACGAATCAACCAAAGGAAGTGATCTTCCGGAATACTGTTCAAGAAGTTCAGTGGCATCCATTTTTCCATCAATAATATCATCTATTTTTTCCATTATTGATTGAGTTCGTTTATTTGCATTCCATACTAATATAAGCACAAATAGAGAAAAAATAGCAAACCAACTGTAATGATTAAGTTGAAATCCGTAAGGCTCAATGATATTCCATAATACAATTATAATACCAAACAAAATCATTCGGGGTAGCACTGCCCCTATCATTTCCCTTTTGAAAATAGCAACGCGCATTTCATCGCGTAAGTCGGAAACCATTCCTTTCCCTCATGTCAAGTCCTTAGGTAAAGACTTCATCCACTCTACCTCAGTAGTACGCTGAGGCTGACCAATAGGTATAGCCTGTATTGTTGGTATGGGTGTTTGGTTAGCTGATTGTTGATGGTTAATTTCAGGCCCACTCTTTACAACAACTGAATCTTGTACATTGATATTAGAGGTTCTAGGCTCCATAGCCAACTGCTGAAGTAAATCGGTTAGTGTTCTCTGTAATTCTCGGTTTCCAATAGCAACTTGGTCAAGCAGTTGCTGTTCAGTTGAATTATTGTGATTCGCTTGATTTGAGAGCATTCTCTCTAGAGTTGCAAGTGTTTCTTCCCAGCGGTCATGACCAGCATTGGTTTGACTTTCCAGTTTGTTTAGCATTTTTTGTTGGGCCCGAATAAGTTGTTGCGCCTCTTCCATAGATTTTTTCTGAACTTTTAGGGCCTTGCGTTGACTTCCAATCAATTTCCTTGCTTCTGGTGCGCCCACTGAATCCCTTCTTTCCAATTCTATTAGAGCAGTACGTAATTGTTCATCACGGCTGTGGACCATGACTTGTAATTGGTCACATTGATTGACAAAGGCCAACAGTTGTTTTTCTCCATAATTTATCTTAATTGCTTGTTCAGATGCAATTTTTGATAGTTGTCTGCGCTGTTGAGAATTGTGGGGAACATCGTACAAAATTGCTGCTATAAGTCCGCCCACAACTGAAAATTCAGCATTGGCAGGAATGCTGTTGAATAACCATATACCCAATAGCGTTCCACCAAGTATTGCTCTTAAGCGCAGCATTCCGACACTATTTCTTGTCCCGCGTAGTAAATTACAGTTTCCGGTGTTAGGGCTGTGTTGAAAGGCTAGTTTATAGTGAATTGATCTTCATCAACCTCTGTAATTTCACCTTGTTCAAGCAACCACTCAAGAGCTTCAATCACTTCATCAGGATTTATGCCTTGAGATTCTAAGGAATCCCCTAATTCATCTAAACTGATTGGTAAGGATTCCGTAGCAGCTAATTCATCCATCTCCAACAAGATATGTTGAGCAACAATTGCTAGTAGTGGGTCATCACCAGTTTCCCCTGGTAAATAGTCTAGAAGAATCGCTGCGGGGTGTTCTTCCTCAATAGGTTCAGCACTTGCCTCTTCTAATTCTTCATTCTCACTTTCTTGTTCATGAGGGAATATATCGAATAGGTTTCGCTGGTGTGGGTCATTCCACTTTATTTCATCAACTTGAATCCCTCTTCTCCTCATTCGCTCAGCCAATGTGTTGACTCTACTCAATCTCTGTTCAAGTCGCATTTTTTCCTTGGCAAGATTAGCCTGTACCAACTTTAATTCCTCGGCTGCTCGTTTTGCTAACCATTCCTCAATATTCCAGTGCGGATCTAATCTCAGCATCACTTCCCAGAGTTCACGAAGTTCCACTGGAAGTGTACCTGCGTCAATCTTTGTACTCTCATCGGGTTCAGACGGCCCTCGGGTTGTCACGACAAGGTTGCCCATTGTGACGGTTGATGAAGTATGCCCTTGTTGAGGGGGTAAAAGTGCTAATGGTTGTGTTCATGTAGGTTAAGCCGGTCGCTTCCACGATGTCGGCCTACCGCCTCACGATTCTGCCCGGAGACGGGACTGGGCCCGAGGTCATTGAAGAGGCTGAAAAACTGCTAAATTGCATCGAAAACCATACCGAATTAGCTTTTGATAGGACAGTAATTCCATGTGGAGGCCAATATTGGTTAAAGACCGGCGAAGAATGGCCCGCTGGTTCTTTTGAACACTGCCGAGATAACTCAGATGCAATTCTACTTGGGGCCATAGGATGGCCAGGAGCAAACCTACCGAATGGTGACCTTGCGGGCGGTCAAGTCATTCTTGGTTTGCGAAGTGGTTTGAACTTGTACGCCAACGTGCGGCCAATCAAATTATACGCTGGTGTTAAACATAAAATTCACGACAATTTTACCCAAGTTTGGTCTCCAAGAAATGTTGATTTGTTAGTCCTACGTGAAAACACAGAAGGCCTCTATCATAGTCTCTTGCGCCGTTCAGCTCTTCGCGCTCAAGGAATAGAACCCGAAGATGTAGAGGAAATGAAGTTTGAAGGTATTGAAGGCGAGGTCGCCTGGGATGCTCGCCCTATTTCAGTAAACGGTTCAAAAAAATTAATCCGCCTTGGCTTTGAATATGCGAAGCGAAGGAATGGCTCACCTAGCACTGGAGAATCAAGTGTCACATGTGTTGACAAGAGTAATGTCACCCGTGGTTGTCAACTTTTCAGGCGTGTATTCAATGAAGTAGGGGAAGAATACCCCGAAATCGGCAAAGATGCTGCCTACATTGATGCTTTCACTATGTGGCTGGTCCGTAATCCAGAATGGTTTGATGTTGTAGTCACAAGCAACATGTTTGGTGACATTGTGACTGACTTAGGTAGTGTTCTCCAGGGAGGAATGGGGATGGCGGCAAGTGCGAATATTGGTGATAACCATGCTCTTTTTGAGCCGGTACATGGCTCCTCCCCCAAGTATGCCGGAAAGAGCAAGGTTAATCCGATTGCAACAATTAATTCAGTTCAAATGATGATTGAATGGCTTGGGATGCGTCATAATGATAACGAAGCAATCCAAGTTTCTCAACTTATTGAAAAAGCGGTTTCAGATCATTTGCAAGATGGTTCAATTCTCACTTATGATTTAGGGGGCACAGCATCAACCTCTGAGGTTGGTAGTTCTATTGTAGACCGCCTTTCTGAACTATTACAGTCACAAAAGGCTCACTCTGTTTGACCATTTCTTTGTTTGTAAATTTGCTCAAACTGTTCCCACATTTCAGCTTCAACCTCTTTGCGGATAGTTGCCTCAACTTCTTTACGAACTAGCTCGTAAAATTCACCGACTAGTTCATTACGTAATTCCTCTTCTAAACCATTGCGAATTTCTTCTCGCCGAGCATCAGTAGAACGCCGAACTTGGGCTTCTATTCTAGCACACACTTCTAACATCCAATCTTGTTGTGGTTCAGGCATGGCCAAAGCTTTCGCTTGTTGTCTCAGACTTTGTACCGTTTGTGTTCGGACTGGGTCGCCTGCTAGATAATCAAAAGCGCCCGTGATAAATGATACGAGAACATCAACAAAATCACCTTCATCTACATCAGACCCACATCCGGGGCAACTAGTGATTTGTTCATTCTGGAGGGGGATTTTTTGATGATCAAGTTGGGTTGTCCGTCGGGTTGGTTTTTGAAAATCAGTCCCCCCCAATCTAGCTGTTTTTGAACGTCTTTTTCCTCCCTTAGAACGGCGGTTTCTATTCTTATTTGTCGGGTCATCCTCAAGATCAAAGTTCATCTGTGAGGAAAAAAAATCACCCACATCTGCCGAATCCTTTGCTCTTTCAACCATTTTTAGTCAATTATACTGAGGCATACCAACGCAAAAAGGTTACTACGGACGGTCACGAATGACATCATTCCGCGAGATGATTTAACATTACCGCTAGAGAATTGTCTAAATTGGCTTCATTGTCCCATTCAGGTGGTGCAAAAGATACACCATTTACCAAGTAAGAAAGGAGAATTGGTGCCATTCTCATCAATTCATCAACTATTGTCACTGTTGCTAGCCGAGCAGTGCGCGAAAGCGGATTCAAATCAACAACAATCAGTGTTTTTCCCATTTCCACAAGCGCTTCACATCTGTCCCCATCTTCTAATGGCACAAAAATCACATCTGCACTAAAGATTCCAGCACTACAGCAATTTGCACGAGGCCCCTCAAGATTTGGAATCAGTGAATCAGGGTCAATACCAAGAATAGTAACCTTCGAAACTGCAGCTTGCCAATCTCCTTTCCAATCAGTCGGTGCACCCCCTTCACTCACTTCATGTCGCACTTTTTCAAGACGAGAATTCAGGGCAGTCATTCTCTCTGGTGTGCGATAGTAGATGTTAATTTCAATAGGGCACTGTAATACCGCAGCGCAACGAATTAAATCAGCAGCAGCGAGTGCTACTGAATTTCCATTAACTGAAATCACACATCTTTTTGCATGTTTCATTAGCAATGCAGATTGTTTAATCGCTGCTAGAGCACTTTCACAGGTTGTTTCACCGAGTAAGTAGTCATACGCCTCTCCTCTCCCATGTGCAATTAAAGCCGAGTCAGCCAAAAGTCCATCTGCTGCTGCTTCAGTCAACAATTTACGTCCCATTAAGGAGTTGTAGCGCGGGTGACTACGGGGTACCTCACCCATTGAGTTCACCTATGCACCATCAAACAACATTGACACATCAAGAGCATTTGATCCACAATGTAACCCACTTGAAGAGATTACATCAACACCTAATTCACTCCACATCGATAGGTCATCAAATGAGATTCCACCGCTTGCTTCAATAATTACCAACTCGCGAAATTGCCGAGTTTCTAAGTCAAGAACAACCTCTTTCGCTTTTTCAGTATCCATATTATCAAGCATCACAGTAAGACGATCTTTGCGCCCTTCTTTCTCCATTCGTTGAGCCCACGTTTCAGCCGCTGCAATTGCTTCATCAATGGTTCGAACTTCTAATACAATGAATGCACCAAGGGATTCCAAATCTAACTCATTAACCACCCTAGCAATCCCGCGTGGTCTTTTTTCTTCTTTGTGAATCAATGACGCAAGGTCATTTTCTTTGATCATTGTCGCATCCTTCCTGTTTAATCGGTGTGTCAAACCCCCACCAAGATGAACCGCCCATTTGTCTAACAAACCCCAGTGAACTTTTCGAGTTGAAGCTACACCGACTGGCGCCGCTTTTTCTTCCCAAAGTGAAGTATTGGTGGCAATTCCCGAAAGTCTACCGATAAGATTGAGGATGATACGTTCTGCAGCCAATACCTGTTCTCGACCACCTTCAATATCTAGAATTACTTTCCCAGCATTTACTTTGGCGCCATCACCAACCGCCCACTGCCATTTGGCACCAGGCATCCATTCTCGAAGAAGATGGTCTGCGGCGTTTAGACCAGCCACAGTACCTGCTTGTTTAGTCCATACTTTTGCCTTCACGGTCTCTTCATCACGGGCGAGTGGATTACTGATGCCTTCGTCGTGCATCAAAGTAGTCACCCACCTCCTGATGCTTGCACTCAGTTTTTCGGTGGCTTTGTGGTCAACCCACAATTCAGCACTGCGGTCGTGAGGGAGGGCCTGACGGCCGGAGTTGGTTTCCATCACTTTGTGGAAATCGCCACCATGTTTCAAGGGTGCGATAGAGAATTGAAGTGAAAAAAATTATCAGAATCCACTTTACGCTTCACTAATTGCAGATTCTGCTGCCGAAAGGCATGCCAATATGTCATCAATCGTTGTTCTCAAGGTGCGAACCGATTGTTCGTGGACTATGATAGTTAAAGTAGCAAAATCACCCTCAATATCCAAATCAATTGTGAAGGATTCCGAGTCATCAGGTGAAATTGCTTGTAGCAATGCCTGACCATCTTCTTTTGAGCCGCTCCATGTCACGACTACTTTGTTGCTCATAACAACTCAAGGTTGGCACCCCCACTTGTCACCTTTGGTTGTAAAGTTGGATAAGTAACCCCGCATTCCCAAGAACTATGGAGGAAGTTGAAGAGCTTGTTGAACTGGCAGACGAAAGTACAGCTGATTCTTCAAAACCTATCCTAACTGGGCTCCCAGAAGTAGAGGATTCTGTGTTCTCATCTTCAGGTGCGCGTATCATGCTTCCTTCGGAACTTCGACAACACCCGATGGTGTTCTGGCTCAGTGCTTTATTGCTCGTTACTGCCATGCTTGGATTCATTAACGGCTTGGATTACATTGACGGTGATTCTGGTTTAATCAATCACCGCCGCTTCATCAATTTGGATGCACAAGGCGCTGCACCAGGCAGCGCAATTTTACTTGGCACTGTTGTCTATGAGGATGGTTCTGCAGCGCCTAATCACATAGTTCAAGTGACTGTTAAAAGAGATGATGGCATAATCATTGAGAAGGGCAACACAACTGATGAAAATGGTAATTTTAGAATTGAAGGATTGGACCCTGGTGTACAAGTTTTGATGATAGCCAATGGTTCGCGAGGAACCGCCCAACTTGTGCAACACTTGGTACTGCTCAACCCCTCTCCTAAAATGACCTTTGAACCGATCGGATTCACCACCCTTCGTCTTACCTTCCCCAGTGATGAGACATTCGAACAAGAAAGTGAAGATGGTTCATTCATCAATTATGTGCCTTATGAAGCTGCAAATGAAAAGGAGTTGTATGATTCTTCAGCCGCTGGATTGTACGTGATGATTGGTGTTGGCTTTTCGGGTATTGCACTTATTGGAATGGTAGCAACAGTCCTTGGATATCGTGATGGTGGAAGAGGAATGTTGCGAATGGCAGCAGTATTTGTCTTCCTTTCACAAGGACCGTATGGTAGTGCTTGTTGCCTAGGCGCTCTAGCATTTGGTTTGACCTTCGCTTTACCAAAAATACATTACGATTAGACCTTGAAATTGGACTAATTCACAGAGTTAATTCAGACACCTGTGGTTGTTTGCATACGAGCAAACCATGGCCCTGCTTTGTCGTGTGATTCAACGATGTCCCATCCTCGCAGTCCTTGCATTGAGCGTAAAATTCCGTAGTTAGCAAAGTCAGCACCGTTGGGTGAGGCACCTCCGAAGAAATCACCAGTAAATCCATCTGATAATACATTCAATTGGTGAGTTAAATTTTCTTCTGGTGGTAGGTCAAACATTTTCCCACGGCTCTTGCCGACCATACGCATAATGATGCCACCAAGCCAAATTGCCTTCCATTTTTGTAATCCACTAAAACTCTCGACATCAGAAACATATCTGAGTGCTCGGCGAGATGAACTGTAGGAGTTGTATATTACTGGGAGAATTGACTTTCCTAAAATATCCCCACTAAAGTCCATCCATTGGTCTTGAGTTTCGTCATTTCCTTCGGTAGGGAATTTCTCTCCCCCCTCATAGTTTGAGTTAATGTAGTGCAGAATATCATTTGAGTCATTTACTTGAGTTCCATCTCCATCAACAAATACCGGGACTGCATTCCACTCTGACCATTTGAGTTCCGTTTTCTTCATGGGGTCAACTTCTACTTGGCGGTAATCAACCCCTTTCCATGAAAGAAGACTTCTCACTTTCCAGCAGAATGGACATGATTCAAAGGCGTAAATAGTCGGCTTTTTATCAACCGATTTTTCAGGAACTTTGGTTGGCTGAACACCGCGCTCACCTTTGCTCATGAGGTGTTCGCTGAAACCTCCATTTACAACACTTCGCCTTTAGCGAATAAACAGTTGAAATGTGGTGACAATCAATTCTTAGCCGTCATCAACATATCATTGAGGCTGCTCGGTATGCCAGCGATAGCAGTTTAGGGTGGTGAAAGATTGGTAAAACTAAGGCAAATCGCTGAAGATTTTCTTGTCACCGAACTAGGTGGGCCAGAGCCTGTAGTCGGCTCGGAGTTTTCCGATTGCGAACACCGACTCTACCGTTTAGAAAAGCGCAGTCACGACACAATTGCACTTCTTGCTCGTCTTTCAAGGCACTTCCATCTCTCACGCAGGTCATTTGGAATTTCAGGATTCAAAGATAGGCATGCAATAACCTCTCAAATGCTCTCACTTCCTGTTGGGAAAGGCCAAGGTTTGCCCACAGAAATCGACCAACAGGTCGGAGATTTGACCACCGACTTAACCGGTGAAGGATGGCGACTCACCCTTCTTGGTGGTAGCGATAAAAAATTACGAAGCGGAAGCCATTCTGCTAACCACTTCGCAATCACAGTTCGAGACATCAACCAACAACAATTGGAGGGATTACCACGACGTCTTGAGCAGGCAAGAATCCATGGCTGGCCAAATTGGTTTGACACACAACGATTTGGTTCAGCTGTTGGCCACCGGCTCCCAGGCACTCATGTGATTGCTGGGGAATACGAAGCGGCGATGAAACTTCATCTTACAGAACGCAATAAATCTGACCGTTCTGATAAGCGCCGCGATAAGAAAAAATTCGCTGCCGCTTGGCCAAAAATTTCTCACATCAAACCCGAACACAAACCATTTTCTAAATTGTTGAAAGCGCAAGCAAGGGCACTGGAAGAGGGTGTAGATGATGAAGAATTATGGCGACGTGTGTACATGGCATTGCCTTATGATATCCGAGGTATTTGGATATCAGCATGGCAATCAAGAGAATGGAATTCTGACTTAGCCGGCATTTTTGAATCACACTTCCCGCACCATCTTTTACATTTGGTGAAAATTGGAGTAGGCGGACCTTTTCTATTCCCCGAAGCACCGTCAGGAAAACGAGGAGCCCCGAAACGTCACCTCATTGCAGACATTGAAGAAACCTTAGAAAAATTACCAGAAACGATGGAAATGCCTCATTCCGACCTTGACCTCACGGCAATTGATCAGTATCTTTCCAACCATCCGCGTCCTCTCATGATTAATTCTGAAATAGGTTCCACTGAGGAAGTGCGTGATGAAATGAATAGTCGTTCTAAGGGTAAGAGATGGGCAATCACTTTTGATTTTGAATTACCACCAGGTGCTTACGCTACGGTGTTAATCAAACGATTATTTCATTGAACTTATTCCATTCCATTATTTGTTATGAATAGTGGAATTGCCAAGATAACTCCACAGAATGCTGTCCCACATAAGCCACCAACCGCGGCTGCGCCAATGCCCATCATGCGAGTAAATTCTGCTTCATCACCATAAATGTCGGATGGATAGGGTGTGGCGGCTGCAACGACAATATTCATGATGTAGGTAAGCCCAAGAGCAGCCCAGGCAATCCAGAACCCTTTTTTCTTGAAGGATTGAATTAACCAACCAGAATACAAGTAGGCAACTCCAGCTATACTCGCAACCAATCCTTGCAGGATATATATCCAAGTTGGTGGCAAGTATCCACTGATATCTTCACCAGCCATATCGGACATATAGGAATTAAAGTAAGACATGCCTGCAGCAGTTACAATCCCTGAAATAACTGCAAAACCACCATAAATCATTAGGAGAATACCAATTACTTTGGCTGCTTGTGATGGTTGTCCTGCATAGACTACTGGCTGACCATACGGTGTTTGTGTGATACCACCTTGTGCTACTTGGCCGCCAATTATTTGTTGTGGTGGGGGGACACCTTGGTGCGGGGGAATACTTTGCATAAATGAACGAAGAAGGGTTATTGGTTTCAACTCTCGGCCGGACTACATTGCGGATAAGCTTCAAGCATTGGCGGTAAAAATAAGTCTGAGCAATCCCGATGAACCACAGAAAGTGAGAGTATACTTGAAGCAGTCAAGTCAACAGTGATTGGTGTTAGACTAACTGGACTTGGCACATAATCCTCAATAGTTTGGGTGATGATTAGTTGGATACCATCTCCCGCAGGTATTACAACATCCATGCCAAAGAATTCCATCTTTGCATTCACTGTTTGGCCAGGGACCAACACCTCTCCATCTTTACCACCTGCATGGAATCGTAAGTCCATCACCGCGTGTCCCAAATGCATCCCACTACTAGCTAATACCATTTCAACTCCAATATGCCCCGAAGTTCCAGCCAATAAGAACGAGGTTGTAGCATCGATGTGAAGGGTCGGATTACCTACAATTCTGGTTTCATTTTCAAATTGGGAAGATGAAATTATCAATTGGGAAGTTGGCGTGACAGAAGTGCCTCCAGTAACCACTTCAAATTGGTCTAATCCGAACTCTAACCATTCAACATCTAAGGGTGGATATTGTCCTTCAACCCGCCAGCCACCCATGTTATCCTGAATCTCTGCGTGTAGTGCTGGTTGTGGCCCTTTGTTATACAAATAGAAGTCGAACCATTCAAGTAAATCATCAGCCCAATCCCAGCGCACTGTGAATGGGTAAGCCTCACCACCTCTTCCAGAACTCAAGCCAGAGTGACTTTCGTTACGGTCTGGATAATCATGTCCCCATTGTCCGTACAGACCTTTGGTGTCAAAACCAGCTTCAACCATTATGTTGTGAGTTGGGAAAGCCATGTGTGGATCAACATTCCAATCTTGCATTCCGTGGATAATGTAAACCGAGCCATCGTAATTTGCCACTGCCTTGTCAAGGAAGGTACGCTCCTCCCAATAGTCACTACCTAGCCATGCTAAATTGTCTCCTGAAACGTATGCACCAACCCCAGCGTAGTAGCCTTCAAGGTAACCTTCGCAACCGTTTTCTGTGTCTTCTAAGTCACCATCTAAACCAAAACTTCCGCCATACTTCCGTTGCGCCACATCAAGTCGTGTACACCGATTAGACCCGACATTGGCACAATTGTTTTGAGGTGGTTTGAGCCTGTTGCTGCTGCTTCCCATGGTGTTGAACCATCATATGATTTGCCGATGACTCCAACGTTTCCGTTGGACCAGGGTTGGGTTCCAAGCCATTCAACAGCGGCATAGATTCCACGTTGTTCATCATCGCCCATCAAATCCATGCAATGGTTTGCTTCACCAGTTCCAAAGACGCTAACTTGCGCAATCCCAAATCCATGGGGGACGAAGTTTTCGATTAGGAATCGTCCCAATCTGTTGGCTGGAGTTAATGCATCAACATCACCGTCATTGTAGTATGGTCCAATTTCAGATATGACAGGAACTGCACAGATTGTGACACCATCTGCTGCTAAAGTGTCGTTAGTTGTGAGTGAGTCCCAATCACAACCCTCAATTTCAGGTAGCCATAAACCAAGATGAATTTCAGCATCACCAGTGATTCCAGCCCCACCATCTGCAAGTGTGATGGTTGTTACAGGCACATAGACCGAGCGAACTTCTTCAATTCCAAAGGAACCATTCCATGATACCCGACTGAAAACATCATCATTACGATAATCAAGATTCGCTCGTTGGTCTACAGGAGGTAACCAATGGCCGTTTCCATCATTTCCATCTATATCATCAATTAATCCAGTTGGAAAAATTGATGCAATAACCATCATTACAATGATGAAAAGGGCAGTTGCGGCCAAAGCAAAATTCAGTTGGCGCTTTTCCCGCTGAGCAGAAAAATCGTCTTCGCCTACCAATTCAGCCTCGACAACTGAGCCGTCATCCGCTTGCATTAATTTGCCACGGAGCGCGCATTTGTTTTGAGGTCAGCGGAACTCTGTTATTTCATCCCAGAGACTAATTTTTGTTAAGGCTAGTGTGCGAGCATTGATGAAACAAGGCATCACCGCTAACCATAATGGCAACCAAACTACAACACCAACTTCTCAGTCTCCAGCGAATGGAGGCTACTGAGGGCGAGATTTATCGTCGGCTTGCTAAGAAACAGAAGAATCCATCTAACAAAAAAATATTGCTCCAGATTGCCGAAGAAGAAGGTCGCCACGAAGCGATACTTGCAGAAGCAACGGGTCAAACAGTTAAGCCAATGATGTGGAAAGTTTGGCTTCACAGTCAAATGGCTTGGATATTCGGCTTAACGTTCGCAGTCAAGATGCTTGAACGGGTCGAGAGAGACGCCTCTACTGAATATCGAAAATTAGGTTATGATGACTTGGCTGACGAGGAGGATTCACATGAAGAGCGCCTCATTGGTTTACTGGAAGAAGGGCGCCTCACCTACATCGGAAGCGTTGTCTTAGGGATGTCAGATGCACTGATTGAACTGACTGGAGCACTAGCTGGACTAACCTTCGCATTTGGTGGCATTCAGTATGGGTGCTAGTGAATATCTCTCGACACGTTCTGAGAAAAAGGACACAAACCCACTTACTGCGGCATTTTTCACCTGGATCGCCTATCTCCTCACAGTGTTTTTATTGGTTGCGCCTTACCTAATTATATCCCCTGATACTACACCAGTCTATGGGCTTGAGCCTCACGTACTAGCACTGGTTTGCACCCTAATCATTGGGATAGTTGTGATAGCATCATTCAATTTCTATGTGTCAGTCGTTGAAGAGGTTTCATTCCTTCATAGATTTGCTGAGATGGCTGGATTACTCTTCGTAGTCAGCCTGATTTCATTTGGCATTGGAATCCTTCTCAGCAATTGGATGGGAATCTAAGTTAGATTGTGTTCTCAACTTTTTACCAATCCGCGAGCCACAAGGCCAATCCCGACTATAGCAAGAAACCAAGCGATACCCGATGTCAAGATGATATCGTAGTTGTATGTGATTTCAGTCGTTTGGATGGCGCCATCTACTGAATTTCCCGCCACAAAACGGTAGTTTCCTCCAGAAAGTGTCCAATCAATTTCACCAGAACTATCCGGTCCGCCTTCAAAGAAAGTCAAGTCTTCAGTATCACACAATAAGTAGCCTTCACCACTATTGAGGCATTGGTCAGCATCGCTTTCATCAACAATACCTATCCAAGCATCAGGCGAATCCCATTGGATGACAAAATTGGCGACAATGATTCCATTTACAGCGTTAGGAATTGGAATATTTTGTTCAAGCATAGCAGATTTATCACAGATATCTAATCCCGATATTCCGGTAGAGCAGGATGGTACATCCATACTTTCTGACCCTTCTCCTGAAAATCCAATGAAACCGGCAAAAATCGTAACAACTAGAATCACGGAACCAATAATTAGTGGCATCAACCTCATGTCGCTCAATTACCCACTCTCCCCTCCCCTCTAAATCACTTTTTATTGATGATTTTCATACCCACTGGTTTGAGATATGTTGTGTATTCCTCAACTCATGGGCGAAGCATACGATGCGCTAATTTTCCCGAGTTTGCTCACCTTAGCCTCGCCTTTTTGCCGTGTTTTTTTTTGATATTTTCCTCCTACGCAAACCTTCGTCTTCCAAGTGAATGCTTATCCTCCACCGTGGTAGTCCAATAACATGGGTCGGAACAGTCAAGTGAAACTCGCCCTGCTCATGACCCTGTTCATGGTGCTCTCAATCGCCCTTGCTCCCGCCTCAATTTGGAACGATGGTTCCGATGAACAATCTGATCAACAAGGTAGCCCAGACATTGATGACGACGGCGATGGTGTGGTCGATTCAGAAGATGCCTTTCCACTCAATTCCACCGAGCAGTACGACACAGACGGTGATGGGGTCGGTGACAATACCGACACTGACGATGATGGTGATGGTTGGTCTGATGTCGATGAAATCGCCTGCGGGACTCAGGCCAACATCTCCTCCTCCAGCCCCTCCGACATCGACATGGATGGTGAGTGCGATGCCCTCGACCCCGATGATGATGGTGATGGCTGGTTTGATGTCGACGAGATTGCCTGCGGGACTCAAGCTAACATCTCTTCCTCCAGCCCCTCCGACATCGACATGGATGGTGAGTGCGATGTCCTCGACCCCGATGATGATGGTGATGGCTGGTTTGATGTCGACGAGATTGCCTGCGGAAGTGATCCTTTGAACTCTTCCGATATTCCGCTCGATTCGGACGCAGATGACATTTGCGACCTTGTGGATAATGATGATGACGGAGATGGCGTCAACGATGATGACGACGCCTTCCCACTCGATTCCAACAGGTCGGCTGTGGCGCCCGTCCCCGAGACATCGAATGCCTCGCTCTACGCTACCATCGATACGGGTATAATGCTCGGCACAGAGGAAGAAGGCTCCATTGCGTACAAGGGTGTGCCCTATGTGGCGCCCCCTATTGGCGAGTTGCGCTGGCGTCCACCGGTGGCCGCCGCTGCGTGGACGGGTGTGTTCAATGCAGACAGCTACCCGCCATTTTGTCCCCAACCTGATAACAACTTAGGCGAGGTTGGTGGCGTCGAAGATTGTTTGTATCTCAACGTCTGGACTCCTGCTGACAGAGGTGTCAACGAAAGCCTGCCGGTCATGGTCTTTTTACACGGCGGTGGTAATTTTCTTGGCAGTAGTACCAGCCCCCTGAATGGAACGCTCGAGAACACAAACTCGACCCCTACCTATGAGGGACAGCGATTGTCAGCTCATGGGCGGGTTGTGGTGGTGACACTCAATTATAGACTCGGCGTGCTGGGCTTTTTGACCCACCCCGGACTCATCGATGAGGAAGGTTATTCTGGCAATTATGGACTGATGGATCAAATTGAGGCGCTCAAGTGGGTCCAGCGTAATATTGCGGCCGTTGGTGGAGATTCCGAGCGTGTCATGTTGTTTGGCCAATCAGGTGGTGGGCGAGATGTTTGTTTGCTGGTGACCAGCCCCAAAGCCGCGGGACTCTTTTCACGGGCGGCCATGCACAGCATCCCCTGCGGTAACCAACCCTATTCGCAAGCGGTCACAACACGTAACGCACTGCTGGCTGAAATGAGTTGCCAAACCGATGGCGCTACATCCACCGAACTGACTGCTGCGGAGCAGGTTGCCTGTATGCGCGGAAAAGATGCCATAGGATTGGTGTCGGCCGTCTCTGCCCAACCATTGGGTCTTGCCAGTGGCGCTTTTAGACCGACAATCGATGGAAATATTATCACAGGTATCGCCCGTAGCCTGTTCGCATCTGGAGACTACAACCACATGCCGATGATTATTGGCACTAATGGCTTGGAATACGCCCATCGCTGGACTGACATCACGGCGGCACAATATCCAGGCTACATCAACGCGACCTTCGGCAGCGATGCGGCCGCGGTTTTGGCACAGTACCCAATCAACCGATCCGACTTCGCTGGCGATGGCAGCAAAGCCTATTCAACAGTCATGAGCGACAAGAACGCCGTCTGCCCAACCCGCTCGTTGGCTGCGTCCATTGCGGCGAGCCAAGCGGACGACTTGTTCTACTATCGGTTCCATCAAGTGCTATCAACAACCGATCGTAAAGGCGACGGCGCTTACCACACCACCGAACTCCTTTACTTGTTTCAGCATATGAGTGGTGATGCATTTTCCGCCACCGATGACGAAAGATTCACGGAGGCGGCGATGCTTGAGTATTGGACCAGTTTCGCTGCGACAGGCGTACCCAGCGGCGATGGTCTTGCCACATGGTTAAATCATGACGCGACGGACGAATACTATCTTTCGATCAACTCAACGTTGGAACTATTACAGCGAGCGAAAGAGTCAGACTGCGAATTTTGGAATGGGCTTTGAACAACTATTAGTCGCTCATATGTGGCTTGAAAAGCCCTCAAATCATGATGGCGTTGAGGTTTTGTGTTGCGTAGTCGGGGCTAGAAAACCTGACTGTTGCATCTCGTTGGACCCATGTACGGTCATGAGCAGGGCAGAATGAGTAAGACAGATTCAGCAAATCCGTTACTTGATGATTAGATTTCAAGTGTGATTTCAAGAATATCACCTTCTAATTCGAATTTATTGCGGTCGCTTTTCAGCGCTTTTATTAATTCAACTTGACGACTTTTCCCATTCGCTTCCACAAATAATTCGCCATCACTAACACGCACTGACAATTCATCTCGATTAACACCTGGAAGATGCAATTGAACGGTTAGCCGGCCTGACTGAGTGGTTTGATGAAGCCCCTTTCGAATTGAGAATGGAATACTAGAACCAACAGTCTGCATTTCCATTCCTTCAGCTGGCTTTGCATGTGGCCCATTGATTGAATTTCCAAGACTACGAAGTGAATCTAATCCATGAATATCACTGGCTTCAAGTGGGACTTCAGCAATTGGAAGTGGCTCAAAACATTCCTTCAAACTTGCAAGATGTTTTTGCTCAATTTCTCGCCTTTGTTGCAAGAATGGATGGTCAAGGTCGGGTGTAATTCTGTTAACAATTACACCATTGATATCAATTCCATAATTAGTCAATGTTTCAGCAGCCCGAACGGTTTCAGCAACCGCCATCTGTTCGGGAATAGTCACTAATGTGAACGAAGAAACCCATGGATTTGTCAGCACTCTTCTCACGTGTTTAACCCTTCTTTGGAATTTGTCCAATTCTTCTCGCATTGCCCTTTCTTGGTGCCGGCCCATCAGGATACTCCTAACCCCCCCAGTCAGTCTCGCCAAACGGATGATGCGACCAGTCCAACTATCGAGAATTTCGGGTAATCCAAGGAACCTCAAAGTGTGTCCAGTCGGTGCAGTATCAAAGACAAGTGCATCGAATCTTGGGTCTTGAGCGAAGGATAGTAATTGGTCAAATGCCAAGGCTTCATCAAGTCCTGGTAGCAGTAAGTCAGCCGACTCTAGGCTCCCCATTTCCTCTGCAATACCTTCACTTGCTTGCGAGCCGAGAATGTTACTCATGTTGCCGCCGAGACCGGATCTCAACGCTTCTGATAGGCGTGGAAGTAATTCGTCCATTCTTTCAGCCGGGTCTAATTCTAATCCCCATAGATTTTCCACTCCTGTAACTGGAGTTGGTTCTGAACCCAATTCTACTTCCAAAGAATCACTAGTACTGTGGGCTGGGTCGCTTGATACTAGCAGAACTTTGTATCCTGAATCAGCGAGCCAAATAGCGGTTGCCGCAGCGGATGTGGTCTTGCCGACACCACCCTTTCCACCAAACAAAAGCAACCGAGCCATCGGCAAGGCGAGGCGCCCCTCCTTCAAGCCATTATCGGGTAATTAATAGATGCAAATTTAAGTCGCGGCTTCAATGATATCGTCGGCTATTTCTTCAATAATATGTTTTCCCCGTGGCCAAGCCCAACCAATAGCTGCTACTACTAAACCGATAGAAGCCCAGCCATAAGTTGACCATTCGTCAACACATTCAGCATCAACAGTTAGAGTGCCTGTTGCACATGCTTCGGCTTCCCCGTAAGATGCGACTGCAGGAACTAAAGTTGCTACTGCAAACATTAGGATAGATGTAGCCATCAATGTGGCCCAAACTTGGCGCGAGCGCCCAGGATTCAATTGTGTACGCTTGTTTCGTAGAACAATAACGAATGGTGCGAGGCAAACAGCAGCGATTACTGGACCCCACATTGCATCAGTAATCTCAGTGAAATTATCTATGGTCAGTATGATTGCAGACGAACCCATCGCCACTAGAACTGCTGGGGCCAAGTGTCGGCGATGAGCCAAAGCAAAACAGGCAATTGGGGCAACTATGAATTGGGTTTGTAGCATCAATGCCATCACCGAACCAACAATCGGTTGCAAAGGGCCCAAACTGTCTAGTGCAGAATCGGTTCTCGGATCATCCATTTGCAGAAGAGCAGCCACTAATGGTGGCGTCACAATCAACAGAGCAATTCCCCAAGAAATAGGGTGTTGGTGAATATCTTGTTCAATAGAATCTTCATCCATAAACTCTTCAATCACATCTTCGATAATGAATTTAGACACAAAATTTCCTCCTTCTTAAGAACCAATCAAGGCAGGGTTTTCGTCAAGTTGTTCAAGAGCAGTCCACAGGTCTTTGTTGGATAGATAACCCGCAAAACGGCCTTTCTCATCTTTGAGTAATATTGCACTTGGCCGCTTGGTTGTTACTAATCCCCACGCTTGAGATATATTTGCAGTCCACTCTATTGTCGCAATGTTTGTGTTCATCACATCAACAATAGTTGCTTTGTGAATACTATTTTTCCATTTTTTGGGAGGATTACCATAAGCAAGATGAAAATCATAGAGGTAAAATGAGCCATGAAATTTGTCTTCATCTCGGTTGTAAACAAGCAGAACATCATCCGGTCGCTCAGCAAATCTAGCAGCGACTTTTGGCAAGGGTAAGTCAAGGTCTACAACCTGATATTGGTCATGGTGTCCAACTTCTTTGATGAGTGGTTCACCTATTGCCATGCTTCCAACCTCATTCATGAAGTGACCAGTAGTTCACTAACAAGCCGATTATAGCAAGTAGATATAGTGTTATCCTAAATCACCAAAGTCAATTATTTATGGTCGTTGATGAATAAATGGCAACCTTCGATTTTGAGGGTAAATCAAGTGATAGGTCTAATGATTTAGTAAGTATGATAATTGAGCATAATTCGTGAATGATATTTTATTGAATTAAATTCAAACCACGCGATAATTTTACGCCGAACAATCCCTTCAATGTGTGATGAAAGAGGTTACCAAATCATTTGAGCGGGACAACAGTTATCATCGCGCGGTAGTGTTCCCAAAAGGGGATTTGGGGTGTCGGGACCTACAGTTTCATTGCTTGAACTCAGAGATGAGTTTGCATTTGTTCGCAATGATGCAAATTTTGCTGATGTGGCTCGTTCTCTTGGCCAATCTTCGGTCAAGGTAGTTTTAGTGCGTGGAAAGAAAAACAAAGGGGTGGCAGGAGCTATCTCTCAAACCCATTTTCTCAAGGTTTGTGCTACGGGAATTGACCCAGTTTCAACGCTTGCTCGTACCAAAATGCAGACAGACTTGCTGAGGCTGCGGGATGATACTCCTCTAGACCATGCTGTTGAAGTGATTCAAGAGAAGGACCCCGATGCAGTTTTGATTCTTTCAGGTGAGAACAAATTTGTCGGCTATCTAAGTCCCGAAGATTTCAGAGAGGTTCAATTAGCCCAGCAAAAAATGGGCGATAAGAAAGGCGTAGGGCCATCCATCCCTCCTCCCGTGAAGGAGGATGTTTCTCACTCACTAGACTTGGGTGACGAGTTTGTGTTTGTCCGTAATGATGCAATTTTCTCTGACGCATCAAGGACGTTAGCTCCTAGTCACGTAAAGGTAATCTTGGTTCGGGCCAAGAAGGACAAGGGGATCGCCGGTGTCCTAACCGAACCTGAATTCCTGAAAGTGTGCGCCACGGGAATCAATCCGAACAAGACACTGGTCAACAAGCACATGCTCACTGACATCCTTCGCATTCGCAGCGACACTCCTCTCAAAGAGGCAGTGAAGATCATCGAAGAGAAGGATCCGGATGCTGTTCTGGTCCTCTCAGACCTGAACAGGTTCGTCGGATATCTAAGTCCGGCTGACTACAATGAGGCAATTGAGTTACTCAAGAAGAAGAAGATTGAGGTCTTTGATGTGCCTCAAATCATGCCAGAGATTGCTCCGCCTCCACCACCACCACCGCCGCCGCCGAAACAGGAAATTCTTCTTATCGACGATGTGTTGAATGTCTCTCAGAAAAATGTTGTAGAACACCTTGCTCAAATTCTTAGTGAGGGAAAAGATGGCCCAGTGATTTGGCAAGAGGATGGCTCAGATGTGCTTTATTCCACGACGGGCTGGCATCGTTCACAATTGATATGGAATGTGATCAATGTGGTCGTGAACCACTTGTGGTACGATTTTACCTTGGCCCAAAGAATGAACTTAGTAACATGGTTGCTGCAAAAGAAGAGGCGCCTGCAGGCCATCCGATACTTGTTGGAAGATGGGCAGGCCCTCTTCAAGATGCGATTTGGTATGGATTGTTAGATTTGGTTTCTTTCACAGCAGGGGAAGGACAGGATGCAGTTGGAATGGGGGCTGATGAAGGTAATCTTTGGATTAGGATAAGTGAATCAGGTCAACTAAGTTCTAATGGATGGAGAAGGCCAATCACTGAGGTACTTCGTTCCCCAGGTACTCTACTTGTTGATATCCCTAATCAAGGGGGTGGGATAAAGTGACCATTTCCATCGCCCCAACAGATTTTGGTGATGATATCATAGACATGGTTTCACCTATAATGAAAACTTTAGGTGTGATGGATGAAGATGGTGAAATTGACATATCAGGTTGGAGTTTTGACAAAATCCTTGAATTATTCAACACATATGAGAGAACAGAATCCTTGATTGATATAATTAGTTCAGTCACTGGCTTACCAGAAGTTTATTTTCGAGAATTAGAAACTACAAATTCCTCTCAAACAAAAGAAAGTGGACTTTTGTACAGTACGAATGGCGGCAATCCTTCTCAATTTGATAGGGAAGAATGGTTCAGGGTTTATCCAAGTTTAGAATCACCCGAAAAGTGGGGTATTCACATCACCGTGAGTCACACTAAGGGTGCACTAATCCCTGGTACTTCAACTCATGACCATACACTCAGATTAGGTCTTGGGGTTTCAATGGATATTGGAATCGGTTCTGAAAATTTACAGATGGATTTTTCCTTACCAATCCTTGAAGTTTCATCCACTGCCGGGGCATCAAATCTAGAATTATTGTTGTGGAAAGATGAATCCGGATTATCAAATGCATCAAAATCCCGTTGCAGACCGTCTGTTTCCTTGAGATTATCACGCTCAGGTTCCGCACGCTATGAAACACCAAGCTCAACTTATCCTTCATGTGAGGCTATCGGTCTCAAAGCAACTGTCGGTAATGGAGGGGTCAATGTTAACCTAATTTTTGAGGATTACATGACTTCCTCTTCATCAATAGGTTCTGATTTTGTTATCGATACATGGGGTAGTGCAGGTGGATTATTGTCAAATATATTGGATGGAATTATTCCAACAATCCTTGATAAATTAGGGGATGGAATTAGAATAAATGAAGACCTATTACCTATGATCGGATTATTAGATTCAGTTGATTTTGGTAATGATACTGGGTGTGAATGGCCAAGATTGGATCTTTTAGAAATATTTTCACACATAGATAATCCACAACAAATGTGGCAAACAGTCATGGATTGGTTTGATGAAATGACAACAGAATTAATTCCCGGGAATACTAATTCAAATCCGATTATTTATTGGTTGGGACATCTCTACAGGTTAGTGCAAGGCGGTACCACGTTACCAACAATTGATGGGGGTGGTACAAAAGCAGATCCTTGGAGGCTCGCCATTAATTTGGTCGGAGCAGATGTGAAATTAAATGTGTTAATTGCTAACTATACAGATGAATCTTCTATTCAAAGATTTGACATTGGAATTCAAGCAGAAGTAGTTTATAATTCGGGAATTAAAATCCGTGGAGGTATAGATTGCTGGGTGGTTAGTATTCCTTTATCTCAAGGAAATAGCCCTTCATTTCTCCCCGATTTATCAGCATTATTTACAATACAACACCCAACATGGAGTTCGGCATCGCCAACAAAATTAGTTGATTTGGCGGCAGCCTCACCTCCAACAGGTGGTAACCCTCTTGATAGTCTAATATTAAAATTTGAAAGAGGAAAAATAGGTTTGCGGATGAATTCAGACCATGATTTAATTCCGGTAGTTGAATTGTTAGAAGTGGATGTTGGAACAACACATTGGGAGATTCTTGATTTAACAGATTCAAATCTCGGTGATGATATCTTGAGTGCACTCACTGGAACCCTGATGGATATAGTTTCTGAATATTTTACCGACGGTGCGATTCTCCAATGGTTGGGGTCATTACTAGGATTATGCTCACCAAGAGATGATATCCTTAGAAACCCTCTATTCCCACCAATCCCGGGAGATTTTTCTTATCAATGGTATGGGGTTGGAGGTGGCACCGATCTAAGACTTGATTTTGCCGAAGTTATTTCAGATCCACTTTGTGGTTTGATAAAATATTACGAAGCACTCCTGTTGCCATCTAATACAATTCGAGTTGATGGGGTAGATCAACCTGCATGGGTATTCGTATTTGAGGCATTAGGGAATTTATTAGGTACTCTAATCAATGGCTCTGATGGCTTTGAACCACCCGGACACCTTGACCCACCCTTAGGCAATAGTTCTCCATCAACAGTTCTTGCTTCTCCATGGAAATATACTCTCACACCAGATGGGGATATGCCGGCATTCAGTCTGACCTCAAGTTACGACCACGTCACAAAACAATTCAACTTCGGTGTTGAGTTATTGCTCTCAATGGTCAAGATAGCTGAGCAAGTTCAATTTACAGCAAAGATATCAGCCGAATTATTGGAATTTGTGCTACCCGCGCCAGGTACCTGCACTCTTAATGATCTTCAACTACTACCTAACGTCAGTGCAGCAGTTGGAGTCCGAAATGAATTAGGAGGGCCGGGGGCAAGGATGGAAATAGATCCTATAGCAGGAATTCATGCTAGCATTGAAGCGATTGAAGCAACAGCGATTTGGGGTCCGAATATTGGTTTTTCATGGGATATTTCATTAGTGAAACCAGGTGTATATGTTGTTTATCCTGATTGGAATTCTTTGTTCGCTGACATTGATACTCCAGGCGGGATTACCTGGCCTGATCTTGATTTATTTAGTTGGGATGGACTAAATTTAAGATTACCATCTGGAGAGATACACCCATTTTCGGTTCCAAGCGCCTTCCCCTTCAATGTGTCAATTCCAGGCTTAAGTTTTGATATTCCAATGACTGGCTTTTCTCTAGGTTGGCCTTGGTTTGACTCATCAAATCCTACCTTATCCGGTAATTGGGGCTTCGGTAAAAGTGGGTTTAACTGGCCAACAATTCCTGGTTTCGCCCTGCCCTCAAATCCCTTCTCACTCCCTCAAATAAGATCACTGATAGGAAGGTGGTTGTCGTTCAAACTTGGAAATTGGGGATTATTCTTATCAGGATTTTTCAAATTAAATGTTGATCTTCCAAGTCTTGATTTAGATATGCATCTTAATTCACTAGGTAGTGACTTTTCACTACCAGAGTTTGATTTGCCGGATATTGATTGGCCATCCGGTTGGACGCCCTCCTTCAATGTAGGAGGTGGTTCTGGATTGGGCCCATTCTATCTACCGTTAGATTGGCCTGAACTTGATTGGTCGTTGTTCTTTGATGACCCTTGGCCAACCATCAAGCAATTTTTCATTGATTTGTTTTCAGGCTCTTCAAGAAGTGGTGAACCATTTGCCTTCCCGGCCCTTAGGTGGATATGGGGATTAATCACCGGAAGTTTGCCAGACCTTCGCCTCCCAGATTTAGGCTGGGGAAGTGGCTCTGGAGGTGGCTTGAGCATTCCCGATGTCCCAATCAATATTTCAGGCGATGGAAGTTATGACAATCCTTGGTCAATTCCTCTAAGTTCTCTTGGATTGAAGCGTGTTGAACTGCTGTTCTGGTTGGACCCAGATGGTTTGCCTGATAACGGATTGATTGATCTCGTATTGAATGTAGTTCCAAATGATATTGTAGAAATGGTGTCAGGAGGATTAGCGATAGATTCTACAGTGGTAGCGAATACTTATCCAACAGACTGGGCAGACAAAATATCCTCTCTCTTGTCATCAATGTCAAAAGTATCTCCAAAAATTAGTAAGGCATTGGGAGGAATGAATGTTGATGAACTTAAGGCCGGATTATTGCTGTTTGAAGAATATCTTCAGAGTTCTGATGGTTTGGTGACAGTGGACAATCAATTGTGTACTGATTCAGGCTGGGTAAACCCGTCTAGTCCATTTATTGGTACACATTGGAATGCGCTTGAATCAACAGCAATCATGGCTGATTTGCAAACCTTCTTGAACTCTAATGTAGGAGTGCCACTGTTTATTCAAGCCCCATGGAATGAACCCACATCTTGGGATTCAATCCTAACATCTCTTTCATTATCATCCCCGAATAATTTTGATTTATCCGCTGCAAATACGCCAACAGTTGATATCAATACGATTGATTTGAGTGCAATAGATGCATCAACTTGTTACACGTTGAAAATTGCTACAAACACCCCAACAGGAATGACGGACGAACAATTTTTTGCCAGCCAGGTATCGTTGTGTGTGAATCATATACAATCTTTAGGAAGTACACCTGTAGCAATCATTGGTCATTCAGTAGGAGGACTCGCTGGTAAGCACTATTCTAACGGTGCTCACGGCTCAACGGCCAGTACTTCCGTAGTTGGTCTTTACACCATTTGCACCCCTCATAGTGGCTTCAAACTTGATGATTATAATGAAACATTACTACGAAAAATTTCCCACATTTTGGAATTGATTGGATTTGGCGGCAGGGCATCAAATAATTCCACGCCCGACCCACCTTCCGGTTCAGGGATTACTGCTAACCGTACAGATATTGAAGAGACAATTTCAATGATTACTCAGAATAGAGAGGGCCCAACAGGGGGTGGTTTCTAATGCCGACAGTGAATGCTTTAACCGTTGCAGAATCATTAGTTAATGGAGGAATTTATGATGGATATACCTATGGCTATAACGTTAATCAATTAGTTTGTTCTACCTTCATCACAGAAGTACTAGATCATCAGGATTTACAAAATTCAACACTAACATCTTCTCAGCAATCTAGAATCAATGTAAATTTGGGGGGAGCAGATTTTAATCCGCTTGTTGAAAATAATGACATTTCAATTCAGGGAGCTCCACAATGCATTGTTGAGAATGGTTGGGGTGTTTCAATCACATTAGCTCAGATGCAACCCGGGGATTTCATACAATATTGGACTAGAAATAGCAACGGAGTTTGGTATACAGGTCATTCCGTTATTGCTGCTAATGGAGATGGTGGTTTGGCAAACGCACCGTGTAAAAATGAGGATGGTTCTTTCCGATTATATGGATTCCATTCCTCTACAAACGGCCCAGGATATATTAATGTTCAATTGCAGGATTCATTGACAGGCCTGGCATTAAACAATCGTCGAGTATATATTTCTAGATATGGGGTGACAAGATTACCACGCTTATTCTTCTCAATTGCATGTCCGAAGGTAAACGCGCGATTACCAGCAGGTGGGAGGAGAACCTCGGGAAGCAGTGATGTTCCAGAATTAACTCCAGTAATTAGGAGTTCATTCCATCGCGCCGCTCAAACGTTCAAGACTGAAGTTGAGGCCGGGCCTGATTTTGATGTTTCACAAGGAGATATATTCAAATTTTATGGAGATGATGACAATGTAAACACTCTAGAAATTTTCAAGATGAAGTGGGCTGAATTAGTAGCATTATCCTCTGCTAAGTCTGGCCTATTTGTTACTCACCAAGGCTGTATTTTTTCACACGCATCGAGTGATGAGATGGGTTGTAAGATTAGTGTCTTAGGTGAAGATATTCCATATGGATTAACCATCCACCATACATTTTTGGACGAATGGTCCACTACTGTAGATAAATATCTTCAAACTCGTAAACCTGCAAAGGGATTCAATGATGGATTAGAATTTTCAAAACGAGTTCCATTCGGAATTGAGGTATGTGCACATGGGTCTTGCCCAGATGAAAATTGTAATGTTAATGCCAGCGCCTTTTTAGCAAAGATGTACTCTGGGCTATCTTGTTTAAAGAAAGGTAATTTGAAGCGAAAACAAGAATGTTCGGCTGACAAATGTTATTGTTGGGCGACATTATCCCGAGAAGACATATCATCATTAACGAAGTTGAATTGGTCAAGTGATGGATTATTGCGGGTTTCTGCATGCAACAGTGGAGTGAAACTCATTCGAGGTTGGTCACCTGCTTCAGAGTTCAGTAAACAGCAATCTGTGGACGTAGAAGGAGAAGTGGGGTGGTCATTTTTCTCCGAAGATAATGAAAATTACATCACTATTGATAACGGAAAAGACTGGGAGGACAACGGCTTAATTTTTGGTTGGGGTGCATTTGCAAACCCAAGTGACGTAACTACTGGCTCGGTATATTTGAGAGCATACAATAGGGGTGGAAATTCAGTCACTGGAACTGCTTATGAATTATGGACAGAGGCAACGGGAATTCCACTGCCGGCATCATCTGAATGGGGATATCGAAGAGCAATACCAAGATTTGTGGAGGTGCCACCAAATGACTGAAATTCATGAAATTGGTGATAGCGTTGGCGTTGTTGGTGTGGCGACCAATGATGCTGCAGATGTGCTCGCTGTAAAGAAGAGGTTGCATGAGTTAGGTTACTTCTTCGCATACAATAAAACCACACCATCTTCAAGTGTGAACCCAGATTTTATTACAGCGTTGAGGTTATTTCAAGCCGCAATTTCAGGAGAAAAGAAGAGAGATAAAGGCTCGGGCTCATTTATCCCCGGTAGCATCACACATCAATGGTTATGTGCTTCAAATGCACCTGAGTGGGTCTCGCTTTCAGTAGACGGTGGAGATGGGTGGAATAACTACACTAGAAAGACTCAAAAAGATTCTAATTATTATTGCACATCATGGATGAAAGAAGTAATCATAAATGCAGGGATTCACTTCAAGAAGAACTACCTTGATAAGTTAGGAAAAGATGATGCCGAACTGACATTAATGATTCAGCAAAATGATTGCTCTAAAAAATATGGGGGTTACTTAAAACCTCACTCTGGACACCAAACCGGCCTTTGTTTAGATTTTAGAGTTCCAAGAAATGATGGGAAAAACCAAGGCTGCTCCTCTTATGATTATGGTCACAGACCATACAAAAAAGTTGATAAAAAATGGGTAAAAAATGGTACTTGGAAAAAAGTTTCTGAATGGGCCACTTTGTTTGAGTCTCACAAAAATGCAAAATATTCAAGAAAGGCCACACGGGCTGTCCTTGATTCGCTCCTATCTCAAAAAACCTACGTAATAGCCCATAATCTGTATTTCAATGACCATATACTAATCGGTGAAGGCAAGTGTAGACAGATGCCAGCACACAGCGATCATTTGCATCTCTCAATTAAGCCACCTAAAATTCAACCTCAAAAATTGTCTCCTCAAACATCATACTGGAATATTGGGTCTTTAACCCCAGTATCAATTTATTCATTGCCTACGGCACCAATTGAAGCTGATTTGTATGATTATTATCTGACTAACATAGCTGATGGTGTTAGTGTGGCAGTTGTAGGTGGGCCACCTGGATCCACAATTGCAGCAGGTAGTTCAAACCTCATTCCACTTCAATCAGGAGTAGATGCGACAGCCTTATTCTCGGTAAATGAAGAATTGTATACGCCATCAAATGAATTGATTGGTGAAGTTCAATCTTTAGCACCGTTAGAGATTACTCTCAAATCAAATACACTGGTTGAATTAACTATAGGAAATGCACTTCATCACTTTAATGGGCTTTTTACAGGGGCTTCAGAGGTAAATATTCTTGGTATTAGAGGGTGGTTTTTAGGCAAAAAAACAGTACAATTAACACCCAATAAATTCAATGATGTTGTAGCACTTATTTGGCAGGATGCAGGAGTTAAACATGTAAAAGAATTCGTTGCCACAACCATTCCAGGTGCATCAAAAGGCCTGTTCAACAGTAAGGGAAATGCAACCATGGTTTCTGGAACTTATCAGTATAAAATAGGTAAGTCAAAAATCAATTCAAAAACTGCTTATCCAGCGGTGATTCAGAATGGTATTATATCTATTTGGAGAGATAAAAACAAAGATGCGATTATGGGTCCTGGTGAACAACTATACAATGCAAAGCCCAAGGTAGGACTGAACTTCGTTCCGTTGCCTAAAGGAAGTGCAGTAGGTAAATTGGGGAAGGGTTGGCAGGGTATTGCATGTACTGGAAAAGATGCAAATGAATGTACTACAAGTCCTGAATGGATTGGGACGAATGGATTCATGACGATTATTGATGGCGCGGTGAATAAGGATAATTTACGATATAATCTCTTGAGCTCTTATGACATGAACCCTGATTTATCATTCATCACAAATAAATCTCAAATTGATGGATGGTATCATCAATTAATCGGTACTCAGGAGGTTACACCATGACGAATGTACCTAATCCCCAATTAGCAAGGGCGACTAGGAACGACAATATTCTCAAACCGTGGGTAAGGAAACTACAGGTTGCATTGAGAAGGAACGGTGCGAACTGTGGTGTTGATGGCGATTTTGGACCCGGGACAGAACGTCGTGTAAAAGAGATACAACAGTCGTATGGATTAATACAATCAGGAGTTGTTGCTGCAAATGAATGGGCAGTATTGGATTGGGCAGTAGGGCCGTCGGCTACTTACTACAATTCAGACCCTAATTTTGCTGCAACCTCATTAACCCCTTCTCAAACAATTACGACCGATTCTAGTAATACGGATGATGAAAAACTATTGGCAGGTATTTGGAATTCCTATGGTGGATTAATTACTGTTATTGCAGACGATATAGGTATTGAACCAGCGGTAGCCCTTGCAATATTTTCAAAAGAATCTTCAGGAGATACTGTTCGTGATGGCCCAACACCAGGGGTAGGTTCTGTTCCTGCCGTAAGTGATAGGCGAGATGGTGAGCCTATAATGCGCTTTGAAAACCACAAATTATTCCAATATTGGGCAAGAGAAGAGGGTAGCGATAATGCGCTAGTTGACACTACAAGGGCGACATGGTATGATGCTCATTTTGAGCACGGTAAAAGGCCACCAAGCACTAGCACAGAATCATATTTGGGCCATAAATATCAAGACCCAGGTGGCTTAGATAAAATCAATACATATCCAGTCCAATCTACAACTCTAACTCTCGTACATCCGGGTAAATCCGATGCACATCCTCTTGGTTTTGGCGCTCAATCAGGAAATTTAATCCAAAATAGAAATCGAACTGCCATTAATTTGGCAGCCAAGGTAGCAGGAATAAAACGTAATACAGAAGTACGATTAAATTCAACACCGAGTAGCCCTGTACAAACAATAGAAACCATGCCAGTTGCAAGTCCAGCAGTAGCTGCACCTGCAATACCTACAGGGGGTTGGGAAGCTTACGCATCTAACAGTTCTGTTGAATGGAACAGACATTATATCAGGGAATTGGAATCATTAATCCCCGCAGTATCCCAAGATGTAGAAGTGACAGGTGATCCATCAACCACAATAGCAACTAGGGTGAGTACTGAATACGCTATTTGGTCTGGGAAAACAGAAACGCATGCATCAGTTTATTCTACACTCGAGAAATATTATGATTATTGCAACTATTCAGGATGGACACCTGCTGGTACGGCCTGGAGCGCAGTCTTCATCAGTTGGATAATTGGTGATTCAGATTTCCCTAAATCAAGTGCACATCGAATATACTCTGAGAAAGCACTGAAGAACAGGTTGAAAGGGAAATCAAATTCTTGGCATTTATTTTCAATTTCTAGAGAAAAAATCAAGGTTGAGTTAGGAGATATATTCGTCAAACCTCGAGGTAATGGGAAGAAAGGACGACGTGGTGAATCACATGGTGATATTGTATACGATATAACTGGAACTACTGCAAAATTAGCGGGTGGTAATGTGGGTCAGACGATGAATAAAAGTACCACTGTTACATTAACCGCGGATAGTCATATTGCTTCAGCAGGGAATTATCTAATCGTTCTAAAAAAGGTTGTTACACCAGTTGATAATTATGATGAAGACAATGGCGCTGACCCTCGGGAAAAGTTCGTACCAGGTGCTAATGTGTATAATTCAGATGGAGAATGGCTAGGAGTAGTTGACTCCTCAACAGTATCCAATATTACTTTAGTTAATGAAATTCCACTCCCAGGTCCTTCAAATGTGTTATCAGAGGGTGATGAATTATTCACGGATGACTTTGAACAAGCATATCGTTGTGCGAGTTTTGGATGCGCTCAAGTAATGGGCTTCAATCATGAGAAAGCGGGTTATGAATCGGCAGAAGCACCGCTTACACATTGTGATGGTAATCATACAAACTTGCGAAATCACATCTACCTTTTCTTTGATTTCTTTCGCTCAAATCATCGTTTGATTCATGCTGCAAAAAACAGCAAATGGAAGCGAATAGGAAGTTTGTACAATGGGCGCTCAGCGTATGGTGATGAAATTGAAGAATATGTCAATATAGTTCAAAATCCTACATTCCATGGAGGTGTATTCTGATGCAGAAACGAGCGGTTGCATGCCAAGCATCGAATGAGGGAATTGTCGGCGCATTACTTGAGTGGGCTAAAGACGAACTTGCAGAAATCCAAGGCAACATCTCATCAAGAGATCCAGTTACTCATCTTGGCATCGGAATCCGGTTTGGGATGGATAATCTGAAAATTGACTCAGAAAATGGATTAGCTACTGAATTTTCTTGCCGAGCTGATTTAATCAGTATTGATATTGATCCATCTCCATCAACTCCGGCGCCAACAAATCCAACTCCCAAAATTTCATTTGAAGCAGATATTCACCGGGTTGACCCAACAACAGGGGATATGGCGTACCTCCTCAATGATTCGGCTGATCCTACTCACTTACGGTCCGTAGAAGGTGCTCTCTCTTGGTCAGCAAACGACGGATGGGATGCAAATTGCACACTGAATGACGCATCATTTGCGGGTATAACAAATTGGACATCAGATATCCCTGGTGAATTAAAACTCTCAGATCCTAACTCTTCAACTCTAGGACCTAGCCCTGGATTCTCAGAAGTTTTGAATATTTTCTTAAATTCCTATAATGAAGGTAAACCAAATACACAAATTGGCTTTTTCATGGATATCTTAGAAGCGCTAGGATTAGGTAGTTCTGGCTCGGTTATTGAGGGTGAGACAATTTCTTGGGAACTGCTTTCATCCGCTATTGAGGTAATATCTGCTGATGCGAATTCGTATATTGATCAATTATTTTCTAGTCCAACCGGGGGTTGGAATTTAGCCTCAATTGGTTCAGCTTCGAACAACTTCAATCTCTTGAGCATAATATCAAATCTTATCCAAGATTCCAATCACATCTATACAGTTGGTGGCTCAACTGAACTTGAATGCTTGGAAATGGAATTTTACTTATTTGAAAATAATGCTCCATTTGTCTTAGGAATTAATGCCGATGGAACTATTGAACTGAGCCTGAAGAGTTTTGATATTCTTGGAATTAAATTATCACTTCAAATTGAACTTGACATCTCTCAAGTTCTTTCACTCCCCTCAACAGTGGGTGTGAGTGGTTACTTAGTCGTAGAGATAGGAAACAGGAATTGGGGGCCCTTGAATTCAGGACTTCTTCGCCTTGAATATCAGAAAGGCGATGTTGAGCCTCTGAATGTGTCGCTTGAATTACCTGGCTTCGAGAAGGTGTTTGATATTTCAGCGATGGACTTTATCCCAATAAGTAGCATTCATCAACTATATCCGCCAGTGAATATTGCAGATCCTCTCCAGTCACTAAAATCGTTATTGAGCACCGTACTCCCTACCTTGGCAATACAAAGCACAATACAATTAGTCATCGATAAGTATCTTCTTTCTAGAATGGAGGGTGGTACTTTCTTAGGAGATGCACTAGAGATACTCGGAATAGCTCGAAGTATTGAAGGGGGGAATTATGCGTGCACTTCATTAGTTCCGTTGATACAAGATCCTATTGAATATCTAAAGGACAGATTCTTGAACCAAGGTGGCGGTATCCGGGCTTCAAGAGTCATTGAACTCAGTGCAGCGTTGTTTGAGGCTTTGGATATTGATTATCATAATGAGTACATCTTGGATGAGAATTCATCATTTTCACGTTTATCTGCCACAGTGATGGATATTGACATACGCGGTTGCCCTTATGCTGAATTTGCAATCATGGAATCTCCAGATTCAACTACAGCAGATACTCTTTGTTTTGCTCTTAGGACGCCTTCCGACAGCCCTCTCGAATTTGTAAATGATACTTTAGACCCAATTATCAATCTAGAAGTGGAATTTAGATTAACTTTGAATTCTGATTATTCAATTTCTTTGGACGGTAGTGGTGCAAAAGTCAAATTTTTCCCTCTCAGGCTCTTGTCAGGATCCACGACTTGGGGGAAGTTTACGAATCCGGATGCGTTTGTTGGTCTAGAGTTTGAAATTACTGATACGGGGGTCTCTCTCCTTGCCGAAGTTTCTGTAAATGGAATAAATAGTTACGAGGTCAGACTCTTACCTACTCCAATGATAGGTTGGGGGGATTTACTGACGGGCTTAGCCTTGGACACCGTAAGTGAGTTATTACCAAAATTAATCAATAAAATAATTCACAAAGTAAGAGAATTGAATCAGACAATTGGAGATGCATTAATTGGATTGTTAACAAACTTAAGTTTGTGGAGTGCTAGCGCTGACTCAAGTGACTACTATTCTGGTGCACCATTCAATGGGTTATTGATCACGGGTCCAGGTTCAGAGTATGAATCTCTTGTCAGTGATCCAAAGGCATGGCTATTGAATAATTTGAACAATGTCTTAGTTTCGGCAGTTAGCAGTTTCCTGCCTGCGGTGGCATCGGGTATTACAATAATTACAATTACATCGGTTGGTAATATTACTAGAATAACTCCAAACTTGCCGAGTTCAAATATTCTCAGTAATTTGAGTATTGACATAGGAAAAGATGGCTCGGACAATGTTGGATTTTGGCTCACTTTTAATCCAACGATAGACATACCCGTTCCACCTCCACCAGCTCCAGCCACATCATCTCACTCTCTGAATTTATTATTGCAATTTGGGATATCAACCCCTGACATATCACCCTCTTGGTCAGCGAATTTCCGAATTAGTACATGGCTGAGTGACGCCCTCATATCCGCTCCGATAATTGTGAAACCATGCTTGACTTGTGGATTCTCGAACGGTGAATTTGATATCTCAATAGGCACCAATTATGATGTTGCGTTGAGTAGCACTCTATCTAGCGGTGGTTTGCCATCATTCGTTGATATCAACGGTGATTCCGTTGCCTTCTGGGTGCGATTATTACCAAGTATTGACTATGGAATACCGGACTTGACGGCCTTGTTAACAGGAGCAGCAGATTTCGCTCTAGGATTTGTTTCAGAGATTGAAGCGGTCAAGACATTTTTGTTTACACCATTATATGTACAAAACCCACAATCAAAAGTTCCGAGTGATATACAATCCTGGTTACAAAATATATCGGTGCCAATTCTAATTCTTGAATCTCTAGATATAGTTGCCCCGGCTCCAAATCTAGAAAATGAAACCTTTTCATTCAATGATGTCCCATCAATCATCACTGCGTATAGTACCCCGTTACAAACGCTATTGAGTGGGTTAATGAATCACACCATCAACTCACTTGACCCCGTCACGGGGATTTACAGCGATAATGAAGGGGATTTCCAATTTGACATATCAATATTGAAGCAAGCAACCGTCGGAGGAGGAGAAGCAATTGGGTTGAATTTCAAATTTGACGATGTCAATCTAAAATTATCCGATGCTTTGACCTTGGTACTAGGATTCCAGAAACAGGATGAATTAAATGAATGGACTCTCGCTTCAAAGGACTTAAACTCATCAGAAGATAATTCCAAGAAGAGAACCGATGAATTATCCCCTGGTGTAACCCTGCAACTTCTACATTGGAACGATAGTACTGATGTTGTAACTCCTCACCTTAGTTTAGAGGTAGGTGGGCTAGACTTGATGTTAAAGAGGAGTAATGACAAAGTTCTTCTGGATAAATTCATCACTCTGAACACCGTTGGATTTGCAGTGTCCTTGGATGTTAATATCGTTCAAGAAGGTATTGTGAACCCGTCCGTAGAATTTGGTGGGCAACTTGTCTTAGATGATTTCGGAATTGTGCTCGGTGGAGATGGTGAGTCAACCGGTGGGAATGGAATGGCAGCCGGTTTGTTAACCGGCGGTGAGGATGGCAAGGATCCAGTTAACCCCTCGTTTGATATCATATTATCTTGCTACGATGGCGCCCCACTTGATGTTGCAATTAAGGACGGCCAAGCAGAGTTTTGGTTCCCGATTAACAAGGACTTTGGCCCATTAAAAATTGAGCAGATTGGTGTTCGATATTTCACGAAAGACAATGATGGACAAGATGAACACCGGCTAGGAATCCTGATTGATGGCTCCGCAGAAGTCGCTGGCTTTATGGCTCAAGTAGATGACTTGATGGTCAGTTTCCCATTACTAGATCCATTTGATTTCAAAGGAGGTGTCGATGGTAATGGCACTCTTGGTTGGGAATTTGATATGGCAGGCCTCGCTATATCTTACGACGGCCCATCATTTTCCATAGCTGGCGCCCTGAGAAAGGAAACCTATTACGCATATTTCCCAGTTGGCACCCCTTTCGCCTCTCATTTGACAGTGCTGACAAGTCCAGGTCAAGCACCGTTGCCAGATGGGATGACCGCAGCAGAAGCTCTGGAGTACGCTGAGTATCAAGGCCTGTGCACCATTACAACAGATACACTCGGTATTTCAGCAATAGGAGCCTTTGCGCGCGTACCCAATGCAGATGGAACCGGATTTGTGTCAGTCTTTGTCATTGCTGCTCTGAACATGCCACTGGGTGGCCCCCCGTTCTTCTTCGTTACAGGATTATTGGGTGGTTTGGGACTCAACAGACAGTTAGCAATTCCAGATATTGCTGATGTCCCACAACATCTTTTCATCCAAACTTTAGGTGGTGGTTTGGCAGAAGACCCAATGGGTGCATTGAATCTAATTAAGTCTCAGTTCCCAATAGAACACGGTTCATTCTGGTTCGCTGTCGGACTGAAGTTCACCTCATTCCAGATAATTGAATCTAGAGCCGTGTTGTTCATCAAGATAGATACCGGATTCACCATTGGAATTGTCGCACTATCAGCCATGTCCCTACCTAGTAAAGAACTCAATCTCGGTTACATTGAGTTAGCCCTACTTGCGTATTATTCATCCGAAGAGCAGGTTCTTTGGGTTCAGGCACAATTGACCGATGCGTCTTACATATTCTCCCAGAGTTGCCGTTTGACTGGTGGATTTGCCCTAGTAACTTGGTTCAAGACAGGCGAATTCGTTCTTTCACTTGGTGGATATCATCCTAATTTCAATGCACCAGACTATTATCCAGTCGTTCCGAGGATAGGATTCAATTGGAGCCCCACTTCCAGCGTCACCGTCAAAGGTGGAGTGTATTTCACACTGTGCACATCAGCAGTAATGCTCGGTGGAGGGTTAGATGCTTCTTACAACAAGGGTAAATTATCCGCTGGATTTAGAATGGGTCTAGATGTTCTAGTCGTGTTTGACCCATTCTACTACGAATTTGGAATGTATATAGAACTCTATGTCAAGTACAAAACTTGGCTCAAGACCTTCAAAGCAAGTTTAGGTGCGAACTTACAAATTCAAGGCCCGAAGATGCGAGGAACCGCTACAATCTCACTTGCCTTTATTTCATTCACAGTCAAGTTTGGTAGTAATAATCAGGGTTCAATCACAGCCATTTCTGGAACCCAATTCTTGAATAAACATGTTAGACAACTACCAGAGGCGGATGCTAATGATGCTCCATCTTCTGAATGGAAAAATACCGATTTCATGAATGCAAATGTGCTCAAAGGGGTAGCACGACCTGCAAGTGCGAAGAATGATGATGGTTCTGACAATGATAGTTTACCAACTGGAGAAGACGATTCAGATCCATGGTTACTAGAGCCAGAATTCGACTTCGTATTGGGGCATAAATTCCCAGCAACTGAAATGCAATTCCGAAGATTTGCTGAAGTTACATCGGGCGATTCGTTTGAAGATTCTACAGATTCAATGGATTTAGGGCCGATGTTCAAAATTAACCAAACGAGTAGAATTGAAATTATTTTAATGAAGAAATGTCAACTCTGCCCTAGTTGGCACCCTTTTGCTGAGGATTGGGGTCATATAGCCGATTATCATAATTGTTACAGCGCTGAACAAAAATTTGATTACGCACACCAACAAGGAATTACAGTATCATCTAAAGAGAGTTTCTTCCCAGAAACAATTTGGTCATACACGGCAGGCACTGCTGGCAAACCAAAAGCCAAGACATCTGCGGGAGAGCAACTGAAATTCCTGTCATCATATGTGATTAGTGGTCGTTGTTATTTGGAAGATAGCACCGATATATTAAATCTAGAAGGTAAAGTAGAGCCTTGTGAAATGGATCATTACATTCCGCTACACGAATCTTCAGGTAATACTGAGACTTTTACTCATGCATGGAGCGGAGTGATGGACAAGCCACTATTAGATTTTGAAAGTGCAATTTCAAATGATGATTCCAATGAGGGATTGATGAGTGCAATAATTAAATTGATGAATGATGATGATGTTGATATGGTGAAACAAACATACATCAAAGAAACTGCAAAAGCAAATTCATCCAAAACCCTAAAAAATTATGCTAATTTATCAAAAGCGGGCAAGGGAAAACCTAGGGCTAGTTCTGGAGCAAAGGGTTCTCGCAGGAAAAATGCAAAAGCTGGAGGCAATACCCGATGACTCAACGCCCTCGTTCAAGAAAAATGGCTGAGAAGCGGCTGAGGCGTTTACGTTCAGCACCTAGAGTAATTTCAATTACAAATGATTTCGGAACCAGTACACCGATGCGTAAATTGAAACCCCTTACTCCATCAAAGCCTACTGAGAAAATTCACAAACCCCGAGGTGTCCCCCGTCCAATATTGATGCATTCTATTCAAGTTCGCTCTGAACCCATGACTGAACTCCCACCATCTTCTCGAACTACAGTTCTTACATTACTAGAGCGAGACACAGCTACGAGAATGAAGGTGCCTCGAAAGAATATTAATAGTAAGTTAGCATTAAGATCAAGGGCTATTTCAGTGAATAATGCAGGTAATCTTTCTAGTGTAAAACATAATCATCAATCACCAATCCAGTTGACAAAACCAAGTCATATTAGAGAAAAGACAAATCAACTCCGTGGGGAAGGATTGGGGCTTTCGGCTGGAGAAACACATTTGTGGAAACTGACGAATAGAGGCGTACAAGTCTCACGTGATTTAACTTCAGAAAATCTCCCTAAATTAGATGTTGATGGGAATCAGGGAGTCAGGATATCCTTCATGACTATGGTAGGAGATCCAATTCAAGAACTCGAGATTCCCCCACACGCTCAACCAATAACGCTGGATGTCCCACAGGGTACTGGATTGGTAGCAGCAATTGGACTTGGAGGGGCCGGAGTTATCCCCGATAATTTAGAAGTATCACCAGGAGGGATTTTGCCAGAGGTTTCAACATTTAATAGACCAGGAATCGGTTTCCAGACCTCATCAACGGTTTTCCAAGTTGGGCCATTCAACTACCTATGTCGCGGCTCATCATTTAGGGTGAAAAATTTGGACCCCGGGCCAGCCAGAGGAATGAGATTTGCGTTTTCAGCGATGCACATATTGGACAATCAGCCAGAGGTAACGATGTTCCTTCCTTCTACAATCGACAATTTGGCAATTTTAATTTCGGGTGAAGGAGATGGCGCAGAGGCACTATCAGTAGATTTAGGAGATTTAGTGGTCACTGGAAAACCGCATCAAATTAAGCGAGATGACTCGAGGATTTTCCTTTGGGATGTATCTGAAGAAGTAAAGAGTGCTAGTATAGTCAAAGTTGTATCAAAAATAGCTGAAGGTTGGGAAATAGATTCCATAGTTGGGTTGAGAGGACCATACGAAAACTGGCTTCAAACATTGACTGAGGGTGCATGGACATCATTTGTTGAAGAAGGGCCACTTACATCTATTGGCAATACAATTCTAAATTGGCGCAATGCGAATACGATGGGCCGTACTGTATCATCAACAGTTCAAAGTCCAAAGATTAAGAGTAAGGTAATTCCCAAAATTTCACCCAAAGAAACTATTGATGAAGGAATCTACAATTTAGGCGAATTAGAAGTTGGTGAAGAGTTCAAGCGCGACGTGTCTAGTTTAGCGGCTGATGACGATGAAGGGGATGTACTAACTTTCACAAAGATATCCGGCCCGGGATTCCTTACAATATCCCCTCAAGGGGTAGTTCAAGGAGTACCGCAAGATTCGGTAATTGGGAAATTCAAATTTGTTGTCAGCGCGAAGGATTTGGAAGGTGAGGATGCTATCGCAACATTTTATGGCACAATCATCAAATCAGATACCAATACAGCACCTTATTGGAAAAAAGATGATACCCAAAAAGGAGAGAAAAAACGATGAAGGAGGTGAGTAATTGAGTGGTGATGTAATTCCGTTTGGTCAATTCAAGCTTTACGATCGGGTGATTCCACCTTTGTACCAAGGAGAGTACAGAGTGAAAATGAGCCAAACACTTCCATCTGGAATTCCGAGCGCCAGTTTATCTGCAGACAGATATTTCAATATCACAGGCCCTCGTTGGCATTTGGATCCAACTGCAGTTCATTCAATGACGCCACCAGATAAGGAGCAAGATGCGATTACATCAGCCTATCTTCCAATGGTGGTATTGCAAAGACGAACCTTGCCTTGGGAGCGGGATTTGTTTGGTGGTTCTGGTAGGTCAGTTCTGGTAGGTTCGGCAAATCAATATCCTAGTATGGCTTTGTTATTGTTTACTGAAGATGAGATTTCTTTCAAAAAAGGAACCGATAATGAGTATGTGGGTATTTTCAAGGGTTCTGAAGGCCTTGCAATAGCAAGAGAGACCGACTCTTCTGTATCTGGTAAATCTACAGAGATGGGTGTTTTTCCCCAAATACCGGCTGCCGCCGCCCATAGTGATGCTGGAGACCTTTCTCATGATTGGGCTGAAAACAACATTGGTAATGATAATCTATTGAGGGATCGGATTGTAGATGTGGTGAAGGTGCCTTTTGACACCCTAAAGGCAGTTTGTCCAACACTTCCTGAAATTAGATTACTTGCTCATGCTAGACAAGTCAATCCAATGGATAAAGAACAGTGCGGGTCAGATGAAGATGGTTGGTTCTCTGTAGTATTAGGGAATAGACTACCCACAAAAACTGATACCAAATATCATGCTTGTTTGGTATCTCTTGAAGGCAGATTAGATGAAGGATGGATTCAAGATGAAATCTCAGAATCTGAATTCAACGATGAGGTACCAATGATTATTGGAGGAATAGGTAGTAGTGCCCCCATCACAGATTATTCAGAATACAAATCATCGTCTTCAATCCCAAAAACTTCACCTTCTGATGGGGGACCAGGTCCTAAATCAGGGGGGTTAGGGAAAAAGAAGAAAAAGTGGTTTCCAAAAGTTTCAAAGAAACATATGAATTTAATGAATATCCTAATGGCTGGAGGTGCTACGGGACACAAATCAAACGGAGCCAGTCTTTCAGTAACATCGCCACCCGTAAAATTAGTTCTATTACATCATTGGACATTCAAGACCACTGAATCTGGTGGCGATTACGAATCTCGGATGAAGTCATTACATCTCAGAATCAAGGAACCAGGTAATTCCGAATGGGAAGAAGGGGAATTAGTGAAGAAATCTGAATTGATTGAATGTAAAGCAAATAAGGCGCTTGCAGAACCCATGTTGCTAGGAAATGATATGGTGAGAGATGTAGCAAGAAATGGATATCTAACCACCGAGATGGTTCATTCCGATGGTGGAACAAGCGATGTAGTATATCGCGGCCCTCTTACACCACTTCCAGTAAGTCACAAATGGGGGGAAAAAGATGTAAATGGTGATCCTATTGTATATGATGATGGAAAGACTTGGAAGGACGACGGTCCATATTTCAATTCAGATCAAGCACTTGCTTATGCCGCGGACGTAGGTATGTTGCAGGATATTTCTCATGCATCAGCGTTTGAGATAGGTCGTCTCTTGGCTTTTTCAGACCATTCATTTGTTAAAGCAGCAGCGAGATGGAGACAGACAATATATGTTGGGAAAAAGGTTACTGAAACTTATACCAATCTTCAAATTAAATATTCCGACCTTTCCCAATTTTCGGGCAACCAACTCAAGATAGGTCCGATGTCTGTTGGTAATCTTAGCCAATCAATATTGAAAACAACAACCCAATGCCTTAGCCAATCAACTGCGAATTTACAGAAGATGAGTGTTCAAGTAACAAATACTCTACCACTAGATCTTCCTGGAACCGGGGTTACCGACCCACCACCACAAGAGTATTCGTATAGTGCTGAAGCAAAACAAATTGCAGACACATTTTCAAATGTTTCATCGAGTATGACTGGGGAACTTGATTCCCTAAAGAAAGGATACCAATCTACAACAGGACAGGGGGAACCAGAATGAGCGAGTATTGGGCAACCGAATTGGAAGCCACCCAACTCAATGTATGCTATCCATCTACTGGCGGCAACGCTGGATTACATTCTCATATTTCTAAAGAATTGGTTTCTTGGATGGCCAGATTGAGAATGTTAGAAGGAGTTCCATTCAGATATTTGGTACCGTATGACGAAATCCTTCCAAATGAGTCAATTCGTTTCTTCCATATAGATAGGAACTGGTTGGATGCATTGGTTGACGGAGCAATGAGTGTGGCTCGAATGGGGTCCCGTGAAGTTGAGTTTGATAAAGAAAGATATGAAGCTCTAATGGATGATTTGCATAATTTTGAAAGAGATAGAAGGTCATACGCAAATGATTTACTAACAGAACATGTTGATGATGGAATTGAGTTCCCTTCTGGCGGGACATTGACTGGTTTTCTATTCCGTTCATCAGTTGTGAGAGATTGGCCAGGAATTGAGATTTCTGCGTTTGATTATTTATTGTCAGATAGTGACATTCCACCTAATCCTTACAAATCAGGAAACAGGATTCAGACAATGAGGCAAGAAAAATTGTCGGACACAGTCATGCTCTGTATCTTTAATGGAACGCCAAGCCATGTCAGAATTCAGGAACCATATGAAGGGATGCGGGTTGGCGTTGATACTGAAAACGCCCGTCACGACAATGGTAGAGCATACAGAACCAATCTGAAAGATTTGGATGCCAACTTCCTTTGTAGAATATGCGGCGGTTCGGTAAATACTGCTGATGCAGATCCACAATGTGATGACCCGTTGGATGTTCATGACGACGTCCAAAATGTCGCCCAGTGTCCTAAGTGCTACCAGTATACTCATGCACACGGTGCCGAAGGCCGTCCCTGCCCCCAATGCTTCGCCCTGAGGGGTGATGAATCAACAAATCCCATTATTCCAACACAGACAACTCCCGCATTTCGAACATATGACGTGTTCACTAGAAGGCAACCAGGGGACAATTCAGTCTTAAACATTCAAGGAATATACGAAAAAAGCCTAGAGCAATTGGATTACATTCAGGGTAGTGTGCCACCTCAAGATAGCGCACTATTGGCAATTCAACTACTACAATTCCCTTACCAGCAGGATTTTGAGTGTGAGAACGATTATCCAAAAAGTGTTAATACAAATCCAACCGATACATCAGGAGGTGCTTGAGTGAAGGGAGGTAAAAAACCAAAAGAAACTCGTGCAGAGAAGAAAGCCCGCAAGGCAAGCGTGAAGGCAGCCAAAAAGGCTGCAAAGAAAGCTCCAGCAAGTAGAGTCCAATCCTCAGAATCGGAATTGCAGGTGTCTAAAGTACCCGTAACTATTGATACAGATGATAGTAAAGGTTCGAGTGTGGTACGCCAAGCAGAAGATTATGCAGGTTCAGGAATGGGCTCCCACACCCCTGCTCATAAAGGTTCAGAAGTGGCGGCTGATTTTGCTGAAGGTGATCCTGACCGTCCAGTCATTATTGGCCAGGTACCAAACACAGAATCCGATTCAGGTATTGAAACAAAACAGGATGTTTCAACTCCTCACTTTAGGCAATCCGACCCGAAAACAGTTGTTGATTCCAATGTTATAGATCAAAAAAGTGGCGGACCTTCTGGAGATGCCCAACTCAGGGTGGATGGAGCACATGGTGCTTATCCAGGGGGGGGGGAAATGGAATTTGATGATAATTTCCAACTTGCTCCTATAGAAATAAATCTTGACCCCAATCTCTGGAGACACGCTCGCATTTTAGTTCCCGTTGATGTCCAAGCATTGGTTGTGAGTGAGGACACCAGTGGTTCTAGTTGGGCTGATTTGGAATCAACATTACAATCTTATTGTGTTGATTGCACCAATCATTGGCGATTTGAATTCACCATCGCTGCATGCCCTCAGTGTTCGTCAACAAATCTTGAAACAATCAATAAGCCACCTGAAAAGTATGCAACCAAATCATCAGGTCGTGCTAAAGGAATACACCTACATTGGGCAATGCCAGATGCTTTGACGCATGGTGTGCCGAAAGATGACGAAGATGATGCCGGTTACATGAATTTAACAGATATGATTTGTCTTGACTGTGGTAATAGATGGCCTGATGATGGCGTCACTCAATGTTCAGAATGTAGTTCTGGGAATGTACTTACAGCCAAACAAGTTGCAGAGCAGGACATTGAGATTCCCAACGAATCAGATAGTGACCGCTCAAAGGGCTGGCATGAGATGTATGATTTCCCTCAATTACCAGATCGTTGGTTGGTTGTGAGAACTTGGCCGAAACTCCAAACCGAACAATCTGGTTATGGTCCGGGTGGATCTATGTATGAGTCATACTATTGGGATAAATGGAACCACGCCGCTTGGGTGATTGAATCGGACACCCTTGAAGTAACACCTCTCTCATCATGGAACAAAGGGCCATCATTTCAACCCCCTGCTTCTCCTAGTCAAGAAATGACTGCAGTTGGCCCAGCTACGGGTGACCCAACTTGGACTGTTACATACGATAATGCAGAAGGCCGCTTCACATTCCTTGATGAACCCCACAATATCAGGGGCCCATTAAATTACTTCGTGTCTGGATGGTACTCAGATAAAACCCAAGACCCTCTATGGTGTAATGAGCGTACTTTACAGAAGGACTGGTGGAAGAAAACGGATGAGTATTCATGGTCTGTAGGAAAACCTTTAGTTGAGGAATACGTTAATTCAGTTATGGAAAAAAATGGGGTTCCTTGGTATCTATACACGCAGATGATTTGGGATCCTAAAGCTGGCCATACTGATTCAGAATCAATAAGCGTAGAACCCGGATACACCTCTTCCGGCGCGGGTCGTGATGAAGAGATGTTGGCGAAACATGTTATGGAAAATATCTCCCCTTCTTTTGAGCAGGTTAAAGATACAGATGGGGGTATCGGGCCTAAAGTTGAAAGTGTGTCTTCAGGATTAAAAAGCAATTCAGAATTTGTAACAGAAGAAAAGTTCAGGGGTTCTAATTCATCTAAAAGGGGTGATGTTTGATGGCCCCTGAAAAAGGAGCGACCCTCGAAAAAGGAGGTATATCACCAAAAAATCCCGGTCCCGGTGGCCCGAAGAAAAAAGGCGGAAGGTTTGTTGGCCCATATTGGCCTAGGCAGAGCCTATTACATGGTTGTGTATTGGGTGTTGAGTGGAACAATTCAAAAGAAAAAACAACAACTGGGTACCCTGTTGAAATTACAAATACTGCTTATGAAAACCTAGGGCCCCAGTTTGGGGAGAACGGAGAAGGTGGCCAATACGCAAACCGCAGTTGTACTCATGAGACTTGTAGTAAGACCCCGCCTTGTTTACCTGCTTTTTGGGGTGCCAACCCTGTTAAATGGGATAACACCAATCATCGTCTTCCGTCTCCATACAGCGCTGCCCCCGACGATAAAGTGCCAAATGCTATGTCAGCCCCAGAAAATATGCCTTATTTGGAGGGTATGTTTCTAAAAGAATGTCCTGATTGTGGCCATAACTCAGTACGCATGAGTACTAAGGCGAACCCTGGTGATGTGGATATTGGAATAGGACATACTCAGCAGGAAGCACTTGCAGCTGTAATATCTACTCAGGGAGATGGGTCTATTGAAGAGAGAAGCGTGCTTGAGGAACACTTAGTCGGATTCAGTCAGGGGCTATTGGGTGAATTGGATAACCCCGATGGGGAATATCAGTTCGAACAATCTGTTCATCAATATACATTTGAGGCTGATTCAGCCGGAGATATTCATGACTATGCGCCCAGTGAGTTCACTACTGATGAAGGAGATTCAGTCAAGAACATGCCTTGTTGCCTTGATTGTGACATGTTACTGGATGAAGGAATAGATGTGTGCCCGAATGACCCAACACACGAACTAGGTATGAGTAGGGACCCCAAAGTTGCAACTTATGCTGCACCCCGATACTTTGAACCGAAGGACCCCGCTCTCGTATTAACCAACACTCTTCGTTCAAGTAGACATGGAGGAGACGGCAATCATTCAGATGATTCAACATTGAAGTGTAGATTAACTGGACAATATTTTGAAGGGTGGACTGTCACCTTTGCAGCCGCTTATTATCTCAACATGACGATGCTCTCTGCTAATCTAATTGATGTAAAAACAGTAGGTAATTCTGTTTTGCCCGACCATGGGGCAATTCCCGTTGAATGCTATGAACTGCATCAGGAGGTTGCGAAAATGGATGTCACCACATATCTTTGTGGTGGTACTAATTCCTTCCACCCAAATTGGGAAGTATATTTCAACGTATTTCACCAATTGACACATGCTTTTGCATCAACAGAATTGGGGCAGTCTTACTTTCACTGGTGGCAGTCATTCACACCACTCGAATTACAAAGATTAGGGCCAATTACCCAAGAATTATTGGATATCGTTGGAAGTTCTTTTCATCATGGAACTTTGCCTTCACCAGTATCAGTAAACACTTGGTCTCCAGCTTGGATTCCAATGTATTTGGATTACAAAATTAAGTATACTCCTCACAGACATGTATTAGGAAACAACAACTGGAATCTCAGCGACCCTGATTTTGATATAAATGGTGACGTGGGTGACCTCATTCAGCAGTCATCAGATGCTCTAACATTGGAGGGCAGATCTCTGCTAACTGATTCTACGGGTGCAGTAATTGTCTCTCAGTTGGAAAGGTTACTTGAAGAGGAAGTAGACCTTGAAAAAGGAGACGCAGAAATCAATATCAAATGCAGTAATGAAGACTGTTCTTCAGATGGCCAACCAGTGGATGTCAGTTACTCAATTACTGAGAACGATGAGGTTGTATTAATCACTTCAGATTGCCCTCATTGTGAGACAGGCATATTGAGTCATGATTCGAATGATTCGACACCGTTGGGGGCTTTAACCCCCCAAGAGGAAGAAGAAATTGAGAACCTAGCTGATACATATACTGCATTTGATTTACTGTCAGTTACATTTGATGACCTGAACAAAGAGTTGCAAGAAAAATTCCCAAATGATGCATTGAGAGCTGGAATAATGGAAATAGAAGACCTCAAGGTTATTGATGCGTATGGGCAGATTCTTGAAATTGACCCAACAATACCTGGCCAAAAACCTTCTATTGCGCTCAGTATGGAGACTAGAAATCAGGATGATTCTGAGAGAAATGAATTCTTGTTGAAACCTAGAATCCAGCAGGGGGCTCGATTAAAATTCCAACTTTTGTCATCCGATGATGATACAACCCCTGCTAACGCTGGTACGGAAGATATGGCAGGAGTTACTGCGAATACTCCTGTGTGTGCATTTTTACTTCCCGACCACATTGAGTGGGCGATGGAGGTTTTTGACAAAAATGGAGATGCACGTGGTCAGTTGAGGGTGGCTGAAAGAACATGGGAACACGGTGGAATTCAGAAAGGAAGGCTTGCATGGGATCCTGCGCCAGGAAGTGAAACTGGGATTGGACAATTGCCAAATTCGGGCAATCCTAGTGCTGACGCTTTCCTCAATAAATTGTTAGAAATGAGCATTCAAAATGAGGTTGATAATCCAGAAGTTGAGGGTGTGTTATCCTCCCTTCTCAGGGCAATTGATACAACATACTGGGATATGGACCCATTTGGAAAAGGTGGAGATGATATCCCATCAATGTTTATGGGAAGGCCAGTCGCTATCACTAGAGCTAAAGTTTGTTTGGAAATAGACGAGCGAGATCAGCCAATGAATGATGAATTGAGAAAATCAGTTTTTGAAATACGGCTTGGTGCTCTATCTAAAATTACAGATGGCTTGCTTGGTTATTTCGTAAATGATGACTATTCAAAGTTCATGTCAGTTTACCCAACTGATGTTAATGGAGTGCCAGATACTCCACAATTGTATGGAGACGCATTGTCACATGACTTCTTGGAGTTTGATCCAACAATTGAGGTGCGCCCTGGACAAGAGGTAATGTTGACATTATTGATGAATCCACAATCATCGGTTCACGTGACTAGTGGTATTTTGCCACAAAAAGAGATAACTCTAGTTCGTTCACATTATGAGCAGGCAATGAATAAGATCGCTCCAACATTCAAGATTGGCCCAGTACTTGTAGATCCTCAGACGGTCAAGATGCCAATACCGGATCAAAGAGGATTGCAATGGAGTTGGGTGTTTAAGGAATCTTACACCGATTGGGTTGAGCAACCGATATCAGATGTAGACCAACTTGCTGGGTTACCGAAAAAGAAAACAACAGCATTTGAGGGTTGGATAAAATTGGATATAGATGAATCTCAAAATAATTAGGAAGTGAAAAAATGAGTAATGAAAGCAAAAATGAAACAGTATGGAGTGTTATAATTCTAGCATTGATGATGTCTCTGTCTGCAAGTGTAATGATGTTTGGAGGTCAAACAACTGAACTGGTTGAAAATGAACCTGACAATTACGCAGCGAGTCATCAAATAGGATACCAAATACAATACTCAATGGATTTTTTCGGAGCGAATTTCACTCTAGATGGCAATGACAAAATCATCGTTAATGATGCAGTTACCACAGATGATGGGACCACTTTTGTTGTTGGGAAAATGAGTGACACGACTTGGTCCTTTGGACGCTTTAAGGGCTCAGTGGCTATTGACAGAGGTTTTATTGCAGCATTAACACCATCTGGAAATTGGGATTGGGTGTATGTAGATTCTTCACCAACTGGCACTTCAAGTATGAATGCGATTACTATAGCATACGATGGTGAATTGATTATTGCAGGCGAATATTCAATGGCGACAAGTTGGGGCCCTGATGACGATGGTGATGGCTCACCTGATTTTGCTCTGAGTGGCGGTGCTGCACCATATTATCCTGCGTTTGGAATGAAAATAAGTCAAACCGGTGGGATTTCATGGTTAGAAAATTTAGTTGGGAATACAAGGGTTACAACAATTCCAAATGATGTTGTGGTAAGTGGTGATGTAGGGTATATTACAGGGATTTCTACATCAAACGGGTCTATTTTTCCGGGTGATGCTGCCATGAAGAGCATGGGTGATTCTAAGGGAGATGCATTCATTGTTAAGTTTACAGTTGATACTGGGGCAGTTTCACATTCAGTGGATAATTGTGTTGAGAATGACGATAACAATGAAGATGGGAAGGGTTATTGTAATCCGGGAAACGCTCAACTCATGCCTAGAGAATCCGGCGATGCAATTACTGTACTCTCTGATGGCACAGTTCTTGTCGCTGTGACATATGACAATACAACACTTCTAGGAACTAATATTACACCCGAGTTAAATGAAAATGTAAATTCTTCATCACATTCTGATATAGCAATATGGAAATTAACCGCCAATTTAAACACGATTTCAATTAAATCATTGAGTACGGATCAAGCAGATTCGGTTGTCGGGTTTGGGATGATGTCACCATCAAAATTTTATTTAGCAACAAACCGTGATTACTTTCAAGGGAGGTTACTTGAATTAGATAATTCCATGTCCATTCTGAAAACCCATGAGCCGAGTAGTGGTAATCTGAAAATCTTGGATATTACTGTTGATTCTGGAACTCTTGAGTTGGTAGGATTTGCAAGTAAAGATATTGTGGGCAATCAATTCATCTTTGAAGACCAATCATATGACCCGACAAATAACGCATCTCTTTTCGTAGCAGAATATTCTCAAGCGGGATTTCAGAATGGCCAAGCATTAGATATTTCTCCCACGAATGCCTTTGAATTCTTCAGCTCAGTGACGACAGCAATTACTGCGAATAATGGTTCGATTCGAATAGTAACGGTTTCAATGCCTGTAGTTGAGTATCTTGGACCAACGATTGGTTTTCAGCGAGTTGATCAATTGATTAGTTTCGCAGATACAGATATTATTGTACGGCCTAATTTTGGGGTAGTTGCTCATTATGAGTGGGATACGGACCAAGATGGAATCCCAAACAGGTTGGATAATTACAATGACAACAATGACCCTGACCATGATGGGCTCGCCACTGGTGTGGACAACTGTCCGAATAATTGGAACCCTCAACAAGAGAACAACGATGATATGGACGACGGGGGAGACGCTTGCGATTTAGATGATGATAATGACGGTGTTCTCGACGTGAATGACTCATGTCCATTAGTACCAGGAGGGGATTTAGATTCAGATGGTGATGGTTGTCCAGATAAAGCAATAATTGCTTGTACAGACCCACTAGCCAATAATTACAGCGATGTAGCAAACACGAATTCAACAACTTGTGATTATGATTTGGATGACGATGGAGTAAATGATTCAGATGAAATCGTAGGCTGTATGGATGGTACTGCAGATAATTTTCAACTCAATGCGACAGATCCCGGCGATTGTATGTATACAGAAGTTGAAGTAATCCAAGATTGTACTAATTGTTCCGTGGGTGGAGACGTTGATGACGATGATGATGGAGTTCCCGACAAAATAGATGAGTGTGAAAATACCCCCGTCGGAGAGCAAGTTAACTCAACCGGCTGTGAAGAAGGACGAGAGTTCAACTCGTCAACTTCTGACACCTGGGTGCTGGGTGATTGTGATCCCACAAACATGGCGGTAAATTGTCAGGAAGAGATAATCATCG
>JYMV01018541.1_pt1 | contig 49020 bp, 46 predicted proteins | sample 338911 | NCBI WGS metagenome assembly JYMV01 (sample SAMN03354496, study PRJNA234377) | hydrothermal vent metagenome | biome: Deep sea; feature: Hydrothermal plumes at the Eastern Lau Spreading Center, Western Pacific Ocean; material: Seawater | place: Tonga | collected 2009 | depth 2000 m m | reverse complement strand
TAAATATAAATATTATCGAGTTTTTAGCGGTTATTAAAAAGCGCTAAATGAATGAGGTCAGCCAATTTTTATTGGGTGATTAATAAGCGTATGGCATCTAATTTAAGTTGTGACAATTCAATGCATTGGCCGGAAAAAGCTTTAGCTTCGGTAAGATAATTGATTTCTTCAGGTTTAATGCTGGGGTTAGAACGTTGCAGTCTTATCAGTCGGTCTATTTCATTGTTAAGTTCTTTTTCCATGACTTGATGTGCTTTTTCAGTGTGTACGTGCAGTTGTTTTTCAGCTTCAGAATGAGCGTGTTGAATGAGGTGTTCAATTAATTTACGTTGACTGTTTAAAAATGCGTTGAACTTTGCAGGTTCAACGGGCGGATTGGTTTCGAATAAACTGGCGTGCGGTATTTTTCCGGAAAGATTATTTTGTTTTTGATCAATTAATATTCTGATGGGTGTCGGTGGTAAAAACCGGCCAATCTGTAAGTCTTTAGGAGCGCTACATTCGATAATGAAGAGCGTTTCAATTAAAAATTGATTCGGAGTTAAGGCGGGGTGTCTGATCATACTAATGGTGGCATTACCCATGTTGCTTGATAAGACTAAATCCATCGCCGCAGCGGTCATGGGATGTTCCCAACTCAGAAACTGCCTATCTTCACGGACTAACGCTTGTTCACGTCGGGTGGTAACGGTTAAGCCGTCTTCGGGGAGTTCAGGGAAATGGGCAATTCGCAAATGGTTACCGGGCGTAATAATATAGCAATCCGGTGAATGAAATTCGGTATTAACGCCATAACAATCAAATAAAGTCTCCATAAAAGGCCATAAATGGTCTTGTTTTTCCAACGCGATAATCTCAGAAACAATGGCCTGAGCGAGGTCATCTCGACAAGAATTAATTTCGAGTAACTGGTCACGCCCTTGTTGTGATTCAATTTCAATGGCTTTTCGTAACTGCTTTGTTTCTGCAATTAATTGTTCTAGTTTTTCAGGTGAAAACGCGTCGTTAATTGCGTGCAGTTTGTTTTGTTGCTGTTGAAATAGTTGCGCACCGGTTGAACAGTTCTGTTCAAAGGCATTGAGGCCGTCATTATACCAGCGATAGAGAATATGTTGTCGGCTATGGATTAGGTAGGGAATATGAATTTGAATAATATGTTTCTGTCCAATCCGGTCTAAACGACCAATGCGTTGTTGTAGTAAATCTGGGTTATCAGGTAAATCTAATAAGATTAAATGTTTGGCAAATTGGAAGTTACGGCCTTCACTGCCAATTTCAGAACACAGTAAAATATTAGCGGGGCTCTCAGAGTCTGAGAAGTAAGCCGCTGCGCGGTCGCGTTCAATAATACTGAGGTGTTCATGAAAAACAGCAACCTTAATGCCTTTGCGGTTTTTCAATTGATGCCCTAGTGCAATAGCCGTTTCAGCACGGTGACAGATGAGCAGTACTTTTTCGGTGCTCAGGGTTCTGAGTCTATCAATGAGCCAGATAAAATAAGGATTCTGTTCTAGACTTATATCGTTTAAGTAAGCCTGTTGTTCAGAGTTAGCATGCAGCGGGTAGGGGTGGCACTGGCGTAAAGGAAAGCCGCCGATAGTTTGGCGCGAGTTTCTAAATAAAATGCGACTGGTGCCGTGGTGTTCTAACAGGATGTTGAGCAACTCATTCTGGGCTATTGAATCATGGTTATTTGCTTTTACTAACAGTTGTTCTGTTTGGTCTTGTTTTAATAAGGGTGTTAGTTCTTGAATGAGGTGTTCCGGTAGCGATTTTCCTTCAAGTAAGTGTGTTGCGGCATCGGCGACCGGCTGAAAGAATTGTTTTTCCTGAATAAATTCATTCAGGGAGAAAAAACGGTCCGGATCCAGAAGGCGTAATTGAGCGAAGTGACTTTGAATACCCAGTTGTTCAGGTGTGGCCGTGAGTAATAAAATGTTTGGTGTTTTTTGGCTGAGGCTGTCGACTAATTGGTATTCAGGGCTGATCGAAGTTTCACTCCAGTGTAAGTGATGAGCCTCATCAACAACCAGAGTATGCCAGTCAGCAGCCAGTGCTTGTTGTTGACGCTGTGGGTTTTCAGTAAATAATTGGGGACTACATAAAATTAATTGTGCTGTTAAGAATGGGTTTTCATGTGGAAATTCAAGGCAACGGTCTTCATCAAAAAGGCTGAATTTCAGATTGAAACGACGTAACATTTCTACCAGCCATTGATGTAATAAGGGTTCAGGTACTATCACTAAGGTTCGTCCCGAACGACCAGTCAGGACGCGGTGATTAAGAATGAGTCCGGCTTCAATCGTTTTTCCAAGACCAACTTCATCGGCAAGAATAATACGAAAACAACCACGGTTTGCAACTTCATGTGCTATATAGAGTTGATGAGGTAGTAATGAGGTGCGGCCGGCTATCAGTCCGCGGGCCTTCAGTTGTTGTAGTCGGTTGCTGTGCCGTAACGTTTCATAGCGTAATTCAAACCATTTTCCTGCATCAAGTTGATTGGTAAATAGACGGTCTTGCGGTTTGTTAAATTGTAAGTAGTGGCTGAGCCTGCTTTCTTTTACGGTGACACTTTTTTGTTGGTCGTTTAGACAATGGTAATGTAGTATGTTCCCGATAGTTTGAACTTTTTGAACGGTCAGTGATTGCTTTTCTATTGTATTAAAGGTGTCTCCCGGTGCGTATTTGACTCGTGTTAACGGGGCATTGAGGCGGGCATACACGCGTTGCTCTTGGGCAGCAAGGAATGACACGGTAATGCGGTGGGGTGTCACGTCAAGAATAATACCAAGGCCGAGCTCGGGTTCGGCATGGCTGATCCAACGTTGCTTAGGGTGACAATTTTCCATTGGGATTTAGGTTTTTATGAAATGGAGGGCATTATCCTATAAAAATAAAAAACTGTATTGATTAAACGTGGGTTAATTTTTAAACAAGGATTTTTAAGAAAATAAATTTTGAAATTCTCGGCAGTGTATTAACGGTAGCCTGATTTTGAGGGTGACTGTTTCGGTAAAAAATTGTTCTAAAATGGTTCCGTTAAATTGCTTTAAGTGGTATTCAAAGTTACTGAACTGTCCGTAGGAAAGTGTCAACGTTAATACTTCATAGTCAATAAATTCAATTAATTGTGCGTTAGCAATGGCACCTTTAGCAAGGTTTCCATAGGCACGGCTTAGTCCTCCGGCACCTAATTTAATACCGCCAAAATAACGGATTACTAAAATGATTACATTGATTAGTTGATTGCCTTCGAGGTGATTTAAAATGGGTTTTCCTGCTGTGCCGCTGGGTTCTCCAGCATCATTACAGCGAATTAATATTTGATCGTTATTTTTTAGATGGTAGGCAAAGGCAATATGGTTTGCATTGGGGTGTTGTTGCTGAATATTCTGGTACTGTTGGTTGATTTCAGTGATTGAATGACAGGGCGCAATAATTCCAATGAAATGTGATTTTTTAATCGTGTCTTCTATGGTAGATTGAGTTTTGACACAATACATGGCTTGCCTCTGTAAAAGAATTTATGATACCACCAATTCATCCTGCTGAGAGAATCTCCCATCGTGTGAAAAAACCTGAGCTTCTGGCAGAACTGAGGACTTTTTTACCAGGGGATGCGATTCTTTTTGAGCAAGAAATGCTTAAGCCTTATGAATGTGATGCTTTGGCGGCTTATCAGACAATGCCCTGGATTGTAGTGCTTCCTGAGACGGTCGAAGCAATTCAAAGGGTTTTAAGGCTCTGTAACGATTATGGCATTCCTGTGGTTGCCAGAGGCGCAGGGACCGGATTGTCGGGTGGGGCGTTACCCTTAGATAATGGGGTATTAATCTCGATGGTGAAGTTTAATAAAATTCTTGCCATTGATTGTGATAATTTATTGGCAGTAGTTGAACCAGGCGTTACTAATTTAGCCATATCTAAAAAAGTAGCGAAAGAGGGTTTGTATTATGCGCCGGATCCATCATCTCAAATTGCCTGTACCATTGGCGGGAATGTTGCAGAAAATGCAGGCGGTGTACATTGTCTTAAATACGGATTGACGACACATAATATTTTACGGTTAAAAATACTCACGATGGCCGGTGAATTGGTTGTGATTGGAAGTCATGGCTTTGATAGTGAGGGTTATGATCTTTTAGCTATTTTGACGGGTTCCGAGGGCATGCTTGGGATTATAATCGAGGTTTCTGTTAAGTTATTGCCGCTGGTCCCGTCAGCACAGGTCATGATGGCGGTTTTTGACTGTGTTGAGATTGCGGGTAAAGCGGTCGCTGGAGTTATTGCAGCAGGCTTAATACCAGCAGGATTGGAAATGATGGACAATACCGCTATTTGCGCGGCGGAAGAGTTTTGTCATGCCGGTTACCCCATTACAGCAAAGGCTATTTTGTTATGTGAAATCGATGGGACGGCTGAACAAGTCACAGAACAATTAGAACAGGTTTATCCGCTATTATTGAGTTTAGGAGCTCAAACAGTAGAAATAGCACACGATGAATTAGCACGACAGAAAATGTGGGCTGGGCGAAAAGCGGCTTTTCCGGCAGTAGGACGGATTTCACCGGATTATTACTGTATGGATGGCACGATCCCGCGTCATCAGTTAGCTGCCGTATTAAAGTCTATTGCCGGATTATCTGAAAAATATGGTTTGCCTGTTGCGAATGTATTTCATGCCGGAGATGGTAATTTGCACCCTTTAATTCTTTATGATGGTAATGTCCCGGGGGACTTTGACAAGGCAGAACGACTCGGCAGTGATATTTTATCGTTAAGTATACGCGTAGGCGGCACTATAACCGGTGAGCATGGCGTCGGTGTTGAGAAAATAAATCATATGTGTATTCAGTTTTCGTTAGCAACGTTAAATCAGTTTCATGCGATTAAGGCGGCTTTTGATGAAAAAGGCCTGTTAAACCCAGGAAAAGGACTGCCTTCTCTACGCCGATGTGCAGAATTTGGAGCACTACATGTACACCACGGCGAGTTACCGCATAAAGATTTGGAAAGGTTTTAGTTCGTTATTGCTATTTAACAGTATTGCTTGCTTGTTTCTAGCGGTTATAATTGGGTCAGTTAATATTCCGGGGTGGACATTTTGAGCAGAAATCAAAGCACTTTTGGCGTGGTTATTAATCAGATTCAGACATTGTTTGTGTCTTCATTAAGAATCTGGACAATTCCTATTGTTTTGATGTTAAGTATCGCATCTGGGTTTACCACGTATTATGGGATGTCCCATTTTATTATCCCTTGGATTGCTTTGGTTATAACCATTGCTATTCAATCTATTATTGTAATCTGTTCGCTGGAGTTAGCTAGTATTCATTGGCGCGCAAATCGCTTCAGGTATTTCTCCGTATTACTGTCACTGATTATTTCTTTGACGGCATCAATTTCCTTTTCGTATTTTAAATTTTATGAAGTTTCAGAGCGTGAAACGATACAGAATAATCGATTAATAGAGGTGCGCCAGCAAATTGAAGACTATATTAATAGTATCGTAAGTTTGAAGACTGAGATTTTTGAACAAAAACGCGCAGAACTTGAGCAGGCGTCACAAGAGGTTTCAGCAGCGTATTTTGGTACCCACCCTGAAATATCGGTAAATTATAAAAATCAAGTGGGTCAAGGCCCTTTTTGGAAACGTTTTAACGAACTTTACCAGAACAAGCGCGAGGAAAATAAACGATTAGAGGAAACTTTTATTTTATTAAATGAGGGGATTCGGACAGTGCAGTCTAATTTAAATTATCTGGGACTGCTTCAGTCGACAGCGATGGAAAAAAGGTATCAGTCCGTTCAGACAAGTTTGCAAGCGGTGCAGTTGAATTTTCATCAGGTTGCTTTTCAAGTGGGTCACGAAATTCCACAAGCTCCCGTGTTAATGACCTATGGGGAATATACTCAGGCTGTAAAGCCTTCTTTTACCCTGTGGGAGGGCTTATCTATTTTTGCTTTAGTGTGTGCCGCAATGGTTGATTTTTTTACGGTGTTACTGTCCTATCGTCTTGAGTTTAAAGCGCCCGCACCCTTGTCGGAACAGGAAGAAGACTTAGTTTTTCAATGTATACGTGAGTTTAACGAATTTAGGATTAATGAAAATGATGAGTTAGAAATGATCATAGAAAAAAGTCCGATAGAAAAAGCCCGGCGTTATTCAGATTGGTCACGAATGTTCGCAGTGGGTTTTTTATTAAGCCGTGGTTTTTTACGAAAAATTGATCGACGAACGGTGGAATTTGCACCTAATTTGTACCCGTTAATCGCTGATCGTTTAGGCGCTAAATTAAAAGGGCTGGTGGATGATAATGTATCTCCAGCCCCTGTGGATGAGTAGTACTGATGGCTGATCAATTATTTCCACTGGATGAGTTTTTAGCCGGACTTACAAAAAATAAGAACGTTGTCGCCAGAACGGTCTGGGAGCCTGGTTTTTCCGGGGAAAGACAAATCGTGGTGGCTCAATTTGGACCCTTTGTGCGCTGTTATCCAAAACCGAAAAAGTATGTGCAACGCTTTTTTAGAAGGGCTTTTTCTTTACCCATTGAAGATTGGGAACTGACTGAAAAGTACGTTTTATTTGGTGGTTTTTGTACGGTGAGTGTTACGTTACAATTGCGTTTTCAGGCGACCTATGAATTCGCGCGTTCGAATATGGAATTTATTCCGGAACTGACGGCATTGATTAAGCAGAATTATCAGGGTTTGGTTTTGGATATTTTAGCGGGTGAATTGCGAGAACTAGAGAACGGTCATTGGATAGCTGGTGGGTTAGAAAGTACTGAAAAAGAAGTGGAAAATATTATTCAAGAAACATTGATGGTGCAAGATATTCAGTGTCGTGCAGTCTGTAAATTAGAGCCGTTGTTTGAAGAATTAGAAGAGGACAGTGTTTTTGATCACCGCTTTGTACATCAGACGCAGTATTTGGAAGTCATGCGTAAGAATTTTGAATTTACAGTGAAAAAGAAGGAAGAATTGTTGCGTGAAGACGAGTTGTTGCATGAAATAAAAATGGAGCAAAAGCAAATGCAGTTAGACCAGTTTTCTGAAGAAGCAGATTATAGAAGTCAGCATCAGGAACAAAATTCAGACAGCATGAAGCGTCAGTTAGTCGAGTGGGGACAACAAAAAGAAGCGCAATTTGTTGTAGAAAGACAACTCAGGGAGCGTGAATTGGAACATGAGATTACGATTAAACAACTTGAAGTTAAGGCGAAGGCTGAACGTTTTTATGAAGAACAGTTGGTTGAGCAAGCCTCAGAAGAAAAGATGCAAACGGTGGGTTTTACCCATACCGAGAAAATTAATGCAAAACAGTTAACCTTTGATCTTAAAGAACATGAGAGCAAGCAATTGCGTTGGTTAGAAGCCAATGCGAAAATTCAGGAACAAAAAATTCAACAAGAAAATCGTTTTAAAGAAAAGCAGTTAGAAAAAGAAATCATGGAGCAAGAATTCAAAATGGTAGCCAAGCAGAAGCTGGAAGAAAAATTGCAAATTGATCAATTAAAACATGACTCACGATTACTCGATCTTGAGTTGGAGGCCACGCAGATTGAACAAAGGAAGCGTTTTGAGGTAACTCAAAGATCAGATGAATTTTTACACCGTGAAATTGAGTTGTTAGTTTTGGAAAAACAGCGGGCTGAATTAGCACAACAGGTGGAGTTTATTAAAGAAGAAGACGATAATAGCTAACTAACTTTTTTTAATGGACGCTTTATTTTATTAACTATGTTCTATTTTACTTTTCCAGTTATATCGGAGCAGGTCGTTTTATTGGATCCTTTGGTGTTTCTTGCAATCGCTTTGATGCTCCTGTTTCTTTTGTACATTAGTACGCCTATGAAAGAATATCATATTGAGGTGCCATCAGAACTTCATGAACATTCGGAACTCATTCGTAGTAAAGCGCCTTACTTTTACGATGCTTGGTATGGCCAATTACCGTTGTGGCAGGTTTTTTGGCCTTTCTGTGTTTTATTGAATGTATTATTAGCGGGGGGGGATTGGTTGGTTCGAAATACCGCCTTCAGTGTGCCGAGTTGGGATACATTATTGTTGACGTGTATGACCACAACCATCTGGTGGACCATAGCGACTTGGCGGATGTCAATTTATACGCGTCACCGGATTTGGGCAGCCGCCGCTCGGCTTGTGACCTTAGCAGCCTTTTTGGATTTTGGTTTTCGTGTGTTTATTCGAATTAAATTTCCACGGGTGTTTTTTGATTGCCAAGGTATGTTTTTTGATTATTCGAGTTGTTTTTAATAATGTTTAGTCAGTGCTTGATTTAACGCTTAGATAAGAAATGAGTTAGGTGTGTTATGGGAAATTCGTTAAGTGATCAGTTATTAAAAGCCGGTCTGGTAAATGATGCTAAAGTAAAAAAGGTTCGATCAGACAAACATAAAAGCTTAAAACAACAGCGTAAGCATAAGATAGAAACGGTTAATGAAACAACACAACAGTTTCAAAAGCAGCAACAACGGAAGGTTGAGAAGGACCGCGAACTTAACCGTCAGATAAAAGAGCAGGCAGAAAAAAATGCAGTGTCCGCGCAAATTAAACAATTAATTGACCTGAATAAATTACCCCAAGAGGCTGAAGGGACGGCTTTTAATTTTTCCGATGGTACGAAGGTGAAGACGCTTTATCTTTCGGATAGTGTCCGCGAACATCTAGTTAAAGGGCGACTTGCCATTGTTAGCTCCGGTCAATCGTATCAAGTAATTCCAGCAGGCGTTGCAGAGAAAATAAGGCAACGCGATACAACCTTAATTGTTAAATGGAACGAACCTGATCTTTCAGTGAATACGGCGGACGATGAAAATTTATACGCGGATTATAAAATCCCTGATGATTTGATTTGGTAACTAACCGTAAAAATGATGAGTAATAATGGCTAAAAATAGAGTAAAAGTCCATAGGGCACCGGATCAAAATAAGAAAATAGTGCGATCTGTTTATGAGATTGGCAACGATGCGGTTATGGATGCTAGATTTTTTAAACTTCCAGAAGCCGTTCAACAACAAGCTAATGCATTATATGACCGAATGGAAAAGGAGGGCAAGCTGGTTATTCCTGAACTGGAGGCATTAAAAAACAAGTATCCTAAAGTACCGACCTTATATAACTATTTATCTGCAGCCTATAGCCGCGGTGATATTGTTCAACAAGAACGCTGTATTGAAGAAAATTATCGTGTTAACGGTAATAATTTAATCGCCCGTTGTCACTATGGGCAGTTGTGTATTAAACGTAAGGATTTTGATCAAATACCGAAGATTTTTGATAATAAGTTTGATTTGAAATCGTTATACCCGAGGCGTAATCGGTTTCACCCGTCAGAATATAATTCTTTTTCATTAGTGATGTGCTATTACTTTAATTTTTTAGGGGAACATAGTTTAGCAAATGGTTTTTATCAGGGATTAAAAAATTATTCGCCAGATGGGGTTGAGACACAGCAAGCCAAGCGATTATTAGAACCTGGTTTTTTAGGGCGAATGGGTAAAAAATTAGTAAACGCTCTGGGTTAGAAAGTATAAGATCGTATTTGTATATGATTGATCCAACGTATAGCTAAGAGGGGGTGACGTAGTAATTATTAGCTATTTCTTGGGAGGACAGTGGCGGTGAGAGTAGATTTTCTTGTAAGTCATAACGAGTTAAGAGTAGTTGCCTATAATTTGTTAGTAACTGTGTCTGGTAGGGTGCGCTTAAAGGAATTATAAATTTTGTTTTTAGTTTAGTGACTGGTTTCAATATGGTAGGCAAGATTTTCGAACTCGCTGGCTACCAGGGGTTTGCTGAAAACGTAACCTTGTATCAGTATTGGATAACCTAATTCTCTTAATTTCTTTAATTTGAAATCAGAGTCCACGCCTTCAATCACAATGTTTTCGTATTGCAAAGATTGTAGGAAGTCGAGTATGGCACAGAGAATTGCAATGTGATCCGTATTGGTGTCAATCTGGTTGATAAACGATTTGTCTATTTTTATTGTGTCAAAGCGAAATTTTCTTAGGTAATCGATAGAGGCATAACCTTTACCAAAATCGTCTAAAGCAATCTTGACCCCCATTTCTTTTAGTGTAGTGAGTGTTTCAAGCGCACTAATTTCATCTTTAACTAATACTGATTCAGTTAGTTCAATTTCAAGGAAATGTGCAGGGAGTCCAGTAATTTTAAGAGCATCGGTGACTTGTCTAATCAGAATACCATTAATGATCTGATTCGCTGAGGCATTAACGGAAATGGTTTTAAGTAATTGGGGATCATTTTCTAGCCATTTTGTAGCTTGCTGGCAGGCTTGTAGAAGAACCCAGCCACCCACGGAGATGATGTTACCGCTTTGCTCAAGCTCATCGATAACTTGTTGGGTAGTGATGCAATGTTGACTGCCTTTGCACCAGCGTAATAATGTTTCTATTCCCAGTATGGATGAGCCGTCAAGGTTGAATTGGGGTTGGTAACGTAATGAGAATTCATCACGAACAAGTGCTTCAATCATTTCGGTGCGAAGGGTGCTGACTTTTAAATGTTCGCTTCCTAAATAACTTTTGTAGGTTGCTATTTTGGTCGAAGGTTTTGCTTGGGCTAGATGAAGAATATGAATAAGATGGTGTAAGAACTTATTGGCTTGTTGTTGGTTTGTTCTGTGTTCGGAAGTTGGGGAGTCTGAACTATATTTTTGTGTTTTTTCAATGAGGTAAGAGGTTTTAGGGAGATCATTGGTATGAATCAGACCGATGGCGCATCGGGTTTGAATGGGGCCTGATTCAGTGTCAATGACCATTTCAAAGTTAGCGATATTGTTGGTAAAAAGTGTGGTAGCGTGCTCGATTGAAATATTTTTTAAAAATAAAGAAAAGGTGCCGCAATCTAAACGGCTAATGCCTGTTGCGCTGGGTATTATTTTGGAAATTCTGTTGGTAAATTCAATGAGCACTGTTTCACTGGTTGTAAACCCAAAAATATTAAGAATTTGCCTGTAATTCATAATTCCGAGGGCGACAAGTACGCCTTGATCTTTGTTATGAATAATATGAGTTAAGAGCTTTTGTAAGCCGGCGCGGTTTAGTGCTTGAGTGATCGAATCAAAATGTGTTTTTTGTTTTAATTGTCTTAATGCGGTTTCTTTTTGGCATATTTCCTGAGTTAATTCATCGTTACGTAACGCAATAGTTTTTCTAAGTCTTGTCATATTAATTAGGATGATAATCAAGAAAATAGCTGTGGTTGCGCAAATAATGTTATAGGTCAAAAGGTTGGATATATCCTGAATCGTAGAATAAATGAGGTGACTGTTTAGCGGTTGGTTGGTATTGAGGGATAATAGGTCTAGATTTTTCTTAGCGGAAAGATAACGTGTCACATTGGTTAAGAAAAGAATAAATATAATAATGACACATATTGAAATAATTAATCGTTTCGCCGATTTTGACACAGTGGTCTATCCTTTGAGATTAATGAGCATTGAGAATGCACCAAGGATAGTGGTAAGACTCGGTTATTCAATGAACAAGGCAGATCAACGGTTGTGCTAAGGGTGAGCCCCACCGTGTGGGTGTTGGTAAGAATGGGTCTGTGTGTTATTGACCCCCTAACGTAGCGAAAAAAGCAGGGGGGTGGCCATGCTTTTCTGGCAATTAAGTTAAAAAAGAACAGCAATAATCACAGTTTTCAATGACGTTGACAGTGAAGTGTGAATCACCAGGAACTTCAAATGACTCGCCGGCTTTAATGGTTTTCCAATTATCAGTATCAGGGAGAAGGAGTGATAATTCACCGGCTAGTATTTCCATTAATTCTTTGCTGGCCGTATTGAATTGGTATTCTCCCGGTAGCATGAATCCTAATGTTTTTTCTGAGCCATCACTGAATTGGATGGTTCGACTAGAAACATTGCCGTTAAAATAAACATTGGCTTTTTTTATGATAGTGACGTTATTAAACGATGACATGGTGAGCAATCCTTAAGTCGGTGGGTCTGTAAGTCATAGCAACGTTGTATTTTTCCTGAGCGTTGATGTATATAAATACGCGAGTGCTATGTGATCGTAATGATAGTGAAATTGTTTAGTGTTGACAGTCCGGTCCGTGAATATGGCCGTGTTCTAATTCATCTTCTGTTGCGTCTCTGATAGCAACAACTTCTATAGCGAAATTTAAGTTTTCACCGGCTAAAGGATGATTGCCATCAATCGTGATATCATCATCTTCCATTTTCGTAACGGTCACCACAACTGGTCCGGTATTTCCTTCGGCATGAAATTGTTTGCCAATGCTGATTTCGTCGAGGCCTTCAAACATGCTGCGGTTGACGGTCTCAATCATATAATCTTCTCGGTTACCGTAACCTTCGTCAGGTGTAACGGTAACATCTAAAGTATCGCCTATAGCTTTTCCGGTTAATGCCTTTTCAAGTCCTGTGACAATATTACCTTTACCATGTAGGTAAATTAACGGGTTATTTTCAGTCGATTGATCAAGAATCGTACCGGCATCATTGCTGAGTTTGTAATGTATTGACACTACACTATTATCTGTTATTTTCATAAGTTTTAATTGTGGTTGTATTAGCGAGGGAGTCGACTAATCTTACCGTTTTTTTTAATAGGATTCTTGTGGATTTTTTAAAGTGGAAAGTAATGATCAATTAATAAGGTCGAAAAAATACCGGTGAGATAAATAATTGAGAAGCCAAAGGTTTTCATAGCGATACGGTCTTCTTTGGTGATGATCATTTGAACGGCGAAATAAAGAAAGCCAAGGTTTAAAGGGATGACGGTGGCTAAATAGATTAAACCACTCATGCCGGTCAGATAGGGTAGTAGGGTAACGATAAGCAGTAAAATAGTGTACAGCAATACTTGTAGTCGGGTGAATTCAGCACCGTGCGTGACCGGTAGCATCGGGATTGATGCTTTAGCGTATTCTTTTCTTTTTGCAATGGCCAAGGCCCAAAAATGAGGCGGTGTCCAAATGAAAATGATTAGAAATAAGAGTAGAGCATAGGGGTGAATGGTATCGGTCACAGCACACCAGCCCAGGACAGGCGGCGCCGCACCGGCAGCACCGCCAATGACAATATTTTGCGGGGTTGCGTGTTTGAGGTAGACCGTATAGACAATGGCATAACCAATCAGAGAAAGAAAGGTGAGTGTGGCGGTTAAGTAATTGACCCAAAGAACCAGAATTAACATGGCTATAACGCCCAATGAAATGGCAAAGATAATAACATTTTGGGAGCTAATGTTGCCTTGAGGAAGCGGGCGGTTTTGTGTTCGGGCCATTTTGGCATCGACCTTTTGATCAAGAAAGTGGTTGATCGCTGCCGCTGATGCTGCTGCTAAACCGATGCCTAAGGTGCCGAACAGGAGTGGCTGTAATGGCGGAAAGTCTGGGGTCGCTAAGAACATACCGACAACCGCTGTAAAAATAATCAGTGCTACGACCTTGGGTTTACAAAGGGCTAAATAGTTTTTCCAGGGCGGTCGTATTTGTGTGGATGACATAAATTAAAGTTGAGTATCAATTTTAAAGGTATCGTATAAAATAGGCTTAGGTCGCAGTCTTTTTCACATTGGTAAGTTTAATTGAATGTTATATTTTGAGGAGTTATTTAGGTGCCAAAATTTAATAAAATGTTAAGAAATATAGCTCGATTGTACCACCAACAACGGCTCGGAGGGACAGCTATTTGGTTGTTGTTGGTAGCCGTGGTTTTTTCAACACCGAGTTACGGACAATCTTTAGCCGTTCATGAGTTTAAGTTACCGAATGGCTTAAAAATTTTAGTTAAGGAGGATCATCGATCGCCTGTCGTGGTTTCGCAAGTTTGGTATAAGGTGGGTTCTAGTTATGAACACGGCGGCATAACGGGTATTTCTCATATGTTAGAGCATATGATGTTTAAGGGGACAGATAAGTATGCGCCCGGTGAATTTTCTAGAATCATTGCTGAAAATGGAGGTAATGAGAATGCCTTCACCAATCGGGATTATACCGCGTATTTTCAAACCTTAGATAAATCACGTTTAGCGATTAGTTTTGAAATGGAAGCTGATCGAATGCGGAACTTACATTTGCTGGATGAAGAATTAACTAAAGAATTGCAGGTGGTTCTTGAGGAACGGCGTAAGCGTACTGAAGATAACCCACAGGCAAAAATGTATGAATACCTGATGGCAATGGCCTATGCCAATAGCCCGTATAAAAACCCGGTGATTGGCTGGCCTGCAGATATTGAGAATTATAAGGTTGCTGACTTACAAGCATGGTATGAGCGTTGGTATGCGCCCAATAATGCCACATTGGTTGTGGTTGGCGATGTCGATGTGGATGATGTTTTACAGTTAGCTAAGAAATATTTTGGTGCATTAGAACCGAGTGTATTAGTTGATGTAAAGCCGCGTACTGAAATGCCCCAACAGGGTGTTCGTAGAATGATAGTCAAGTTGCCGGCTAAATTACCGTTTATCTTTATGGCATATAAAGTCCCGGTATTGAATACCATCGATAATGAGCAAGAGGCTTACGCCTTGGAAGTATTAGCCGGTATTTTGGACGGTGGGAATAGTGCCCGATTTTCGACGCAATTGGTTCGGGGGCGGCAAATAGCCGTTTCAGCAAGTGCGGGTTATGACTTGTCGGCCCGGTTATCTAGCTTATTGACCTTGTCAGCAACGCCGGTTGAAGGGGTTTCAGTCGCCACGATAGAAGCTGCGATTAAAGAAGAAGTGATGCGATTACAAAATGAATTAGTGTTGCCGGATGAGTTGTCTCGTGTAAAAGCACAGGTTTTAGCCCAGTCAGTTTATGAACATGATTCGATGTTTTACCAAGGGATGTTATTAGGAATTTTTGAAATGGTGGGATTAGGATGGTCTAAAATTGATGAGTATGTTGAACAGATTAATAAAATAACTGCGGAACAAATTCAGGCTGTTGCTAAAAAATATTTGATTGATGGCCATTTGAATATTGCGGTCTTAGAGCCCCAAGCCTTAGTTTTACAAGCAACGCATGAATTAAAAGGAGCTAATCATGGTCACTAAACGGTTTATGATATTATTTTTAGGTGTTATTTTATGCTCGTCATTGCGGGCCGAAGTGACTATTGAACAATGGCGGACGACTACAGACACACCTGTTTTTTTTGTTAAGACGGAAGGCTTGCCCTTAGTCGATGTCAAAGTGATGTTTGATGCCGGCAGCGCGCGTGATCCAGGAGAAGAAAAATCAGGACTCGCTTCATTAACGGCACAGATGTTGGAGACTGGGGCGGGTGCTTTTAATGCAGATGAGATAGCGGCGCAGTTTGAACGTGTGGGTGCCGTTTTTAGTACCGGTGTTTCTGTTGATATGGTGTGGTTGGATTTACGTTCATTAAGTACTCTGGAATTACTCAATCCTGCATTGGATACAATGGGGTTGTTGTTAACACAGCCCACGTTTAACAGCAGTGATTTTGATCGTGAAAAAAACAGGGTGTTAACCGTTTTAAAACAGCGTGAAGAATCACCCGGTGCGCTGGCAAAATTATCTTTCTATAAGGCGTTATACGGTCATCACCCATATGCTTTTCCAGCCTTAGGTGAAATAACAACGGTTTCTAAAATACAGCTTGATCATGTTAAAGCATTCCATCAGAAATGGTATGTGGCTGAGAATGCGACCATTGTGATTGTGGGTGATGTGACTCAAGATCATGCGCGGAAAATTGCGGAACAATTAATAGCTAAGATCAATCGTGGTGATAAAGCACCCGAGTTGCCACCGGTGATTGCACAACCAGAGCAGAATATTCATATTAACTACCCCTCCAAGCAGACTCATGTATTGTTGGGGGCACTTGGAATTGATCGAAATGATGCTGATTATTTTCCGCTTGTGGTCGGTAATCATATTTTGGGAGGAGCGAGTCTGGTTTCAATTTTATTTGAAGAAGTACGTGAAAAAAGAGGGCTAGCCTACAGCGCCTATAGTTATTTTTCACCGATGACTAGAAAAGGGCCTTTTATTATGGGTGCTCAGACTCGAAATGATCAACTCGATGAAGCCCTAGCAGTCATGCATAAAACGTTGGAGGATTTTGTGGTACGGGGGCCTACCGATGCTGAATTAACAGCTGCAAAGAAAAATATAACGGGTGGTTTTGCCATGCGATTTGATACAAATAAGAAATTATTGGAATATATTTCAATGATTGCTTTCCATCATTTGCCGTTGAATTATTTGACCTTATATCCTGAAAAGGTTTTAGCGGTCACGAGGGCGAAAATCAAAGAAGCCTTTGAACGTCGTATTGTGCCTGAAGGGCTAACAACTGTCACCGTCGGAAATAAAGTGTCAGAAAGTGGCAAATAAGCTCAGAGTGATTGGCGGTCAGTGGCGTAGTCGCGTGTTAACGTTTACTGATACCCCGGGATTAAGACCCACACCGGTTCGTATTCGGGAAACTTTATTTAATTGGTTGCAGTATGATGTGGTTGGCAGTCGTTGTTTGGACTTGTTTGCGGGGAGCGGGGCATTGGGTTTTGAAGCTTTATCACGGGGCGCAATAAGTGTCACTCAGGTAGAGAAAGATGCCGGTGCTTGTCAGAGTTTGAGAGCTAATAAAGCGCAATTATCGGCACAGAAATTGCAAATTATTGAAATGGATGTTCAGCAATATTTGAAAAGAGAGAATGAGATATTTGATTTGATTTTTTTAGACCCGCCTTTTGCACAGGGTCTCGCTGAAGTGACTTGTCAGGCACTGACAGCGGGGACATGGTTAGCGGGTCACGCTAAAATTTATATTGAAACGGAACGGTCTTGGAACTTGACAGATATCCCCGATAACTGGCGATTATTGAAAGATAAACAAGCCGGTGATGTACGTTATCAATTGTTCCAGCATCAGCAGTAATGGTTTTACTACGTTTTTGATTACTAATAAGATAAAATTACCACTTTATTTTGTTCTTGAGTGTGTTTGATGGTTTCTGCAATATATCCCGGTACTTTTGATCCGGTAACAAACGGGCATTTGGACCTGATTGTGCGGGCCTCTTCTCTTTTTGAACGGGTCGTCGTAGCGGTTGCGTTTAATCAGGCTAAAAAGCCACTGTTTACTATTGATGAGCGCGTCGCACTTATGGAAGAAACCGTATGTCACCTGCCGCGTGTTGATGTTATTCGTTTTGATTCATTGTTAGTCACTTGTGCGCTGGAACAGCAAGTGAGTGTTATTTTACGAGGGCTTCGGGCGGTTTCTGATTTTGAATATGAATTCCAACTAGCCGGTATGAATCGGCATTTGGCCTCAGAGTTAGAGACTATATTTTTAACGCCGGCTGAGAAATACGGTTTCTTATCTTCCAGTTTGATTAAGGAAAGTTCAGCATTAGGTGGTGATATATCAAAATTCGTTCCGCGGCATGTACAAAAGGCGTTAGTTGAAAAATTGAGGAAAGGAAAATAATGGCTTTAATTATTGATGATGAATGTATTAATTGTGATGTTTGTGAACCGGAATGCCCAAACGGTGCTATTTCTCAGGGTGAGGAGATCTATGTCATAGATCCGGCATTATGTACTGAATGTGTAGGGCATCATGACTTGCCACAATGTATTGAAGTTTGCCCGGTTGATTGTATTGATAAAGATTCTGAAAATGAAGAAAGTCAAGAAACGCTCTATCAAAAGTATTTGAAACTTACTTAAGAGCGGCTAGTGAATCTTGTCAGCCAGCTTAAGCTAGTGGTCGTGGGACCTTGAGGTTGATATTCAGCGCCTACCCAGCCTGTATAGGTTGAACGATCAATGGTATCAAAGAGTTCTACAAAATCGATTGTTCCTGTGCCCGGTTGATGGCGTCCTGGGTGATCAGCAAATTGGATATGACCAATAAGAGGGGCTTGCGTGGTAATAAAGTGGCAGACATTTTCACCCATTCGATGCATATGATAAATATCAAATTGCAGCATGAGATCAGGGTGATTGATTTGTACTAATACGGCTAACATTTGTTGTGTTTGGGAGATAATAAACCCCGGCAGGTCCTGTGTGTTGATCGCTTCAAAGACCGTTTTTACGCCAAGGTCCGAAAATTGAGTTAAAGCGAAGTGAAGGTTTTCGTTGAATTGTTCTAGGTAATGGTTGTGGTGTTTGGGGTTGATTGCCCGACCAGGTAAAACGTTGATAAATTTCGGGTTTAATATTTTGGCATAAGTGCTTGCTTGTGCGACCGCCTCTTGAAATTGCTGTTGTTTTTTCGGCACGCAGGCTAACCCTTCTCCGCCCTGAAGAAGATCGTCCGCATCAACGTTAAAGAGGACTAGTTTAAGGTCGTTTTCACGTAACAGATTTAATAAGGTATCGGCTGTTTCCTGATAAGGGAATTGTATTTCAATGGCGTCAAAGCCATGTCGTTTAGCGGCACTAAAGCGCTCGGTGAATTTCAGCTCAGGGAATAATAAGCTAAGATTAGCGGTAAAACGAGGCATCGTTAATCCCCATGGTATAACTTTATAAGTGTGCTGGGGTCGTGTTCAAGATAACCCTGACTTCCATGCTGTGTTAGTAATGTCTCAGCCAGTTTAGACATGGGTATGGCATTGTTATAGCGGTTCGCGAGTTTGTTCGCCAGACGTAAGTCTTTTAATAATGTTTTAACCCGCCATTTAACAGGTTCAAAGGTTTTTTGAGCCATTTCAGGGCCAACAATTTGTAATGGTTTTGAGTCAGCAAAGCCGCCGGTAAGCGCGGTTGGGATTTTCTCCGCATTCACACCGGCATTTTGTGCGAGTGCTATCATTTCAGCGATTACAAGAACATTACAACTGACAATCATTTGGTTGCAGATCTTGGTTATTTGTCCAGAACCTGTGGCACCCATGTGGGTGAATTGCGCATACAAAGGTTTTAAAACGGACTGCGCTGTTTCAATGGCCGAAACTGTTCCACCTGCCATAATAGCGAGAGTTCCTTTTTGTGCGCCGCTAACGCCGCCTGAAACTGGAGCATCAACCCAACTCATGCCTGTTTTATTATTAAGTTCATCGGCTAATTGCACCGTTATTTCGGGATCTATACTGGATAAATCAATCAGTTGTTGAGTGCTATTGCCGTACTGGATGATGCCATCGTTACCGCGTATGATGGTTTTAACGGCATCGGTATCGGATAAACATAATAAAATAATATCTGAGGCTTGAGTGAGTTGACCGACAGTTTCCTGAAGATGGGCGCCGGCGGCTACCAGTGGCTGACATTTTGAAGTTGTTCGGTTCCAAACGTTTAAGGAGTAACCAGCAACTAGAAAGTTTAATGCCATGGGTTGGCCCATTAATCCAATACCGATAAAGCCGAGAGTAGGTTTTGCTTTTGCCATATCTGTATTGATATCCAGGGTGATAGAATAATGAACTTTATCATAGCATTTAATTCGTGATGGGTACTTCGACCTTTAAGCAACTTATATCATCTGGCTTGCTAACGCTGAAAGCTGTTTTGGTTGTTTATGGATTAATAAATTCAGTTTGTTTTGCACAGACAAAGCAGGTGGCTATCGCATCGGCCCAGCCATTAGCGACCCATGCCGGGTTGGCTATTTTAGCGTCGGGCGGGAATGCTTTTGATGCGGCGGTGGCTGTCGCTGCAGTGTTGTCTGTGGTTGAACCGCAAGGTTCAGGATTAGGTGGCGGTGGCTTTTTTTTGTTGCACCGGGCACGTGATAAGTTCGATGTCATGATCGATGCGCGTGAGAAGGCGCCGCTGGCAGCCCATCAAGGTTTATTTCAAAATGAACAGGGACAGGTAATCAAAAATGCATCCACACAAGGACCCTTAGCAGCCGGTGTGCCGGGTTTACCTGCTGGGTTGGTGCATTTGTCTGAAAACTACGGGCGCTTGCCATTAGCGGTAGTGCTTAAGCCCGCTATTAATCTGGCTGAAAAAGGTTTTCATGTGGGGAAACGGTTTCGTCGCTTGTTGCAGTATCGAACGCATCAGATGACCGTCAATAGCCAATTACAAGCTATTTTTTATGATCAGGGACAATTACCGGCGACTGGATTTTTATTACAGCAAAAGGATTTAGCGCGAACTTTACGATTGCTTTCGGCTCTGGGTTGGGCAGGGTTTTATCAAGGCGAAATAGCTACATTGCTTGTAGACAGTGTTCAAAAGGGAGGGGGTATTTGGACATTAGCTGATTTAGCAGCATACCAAGTTGTAGAGCGTAAACCCGTATTCGGACAATACCGAGGCATTAAAATAACTAGCGCCGCACCGCCTTCTTCAGGTGGTATTGTCTTGGTAGAGATACTCAATATTTTAGCAGGCTATCCGCTGGATACGATGACTCCGGTCATGCGAAAACATTTAATTATTGAAGCGATGCGACGAGCATACAGAGATCGAGCGGTTTATTTGGGTGATCCGGATTTTGTTCAGATTCCGGTTAAACAATTATTGAGTGCTGATTATGCCGCTGGTTTGAGAGTATCGATACAATCAGAAAAGGCGTTGCCAAGTATTTTATTAAACGGACCGTTAGCAGATCAAGCGGGTGGGGAAGATACCACACATTTTTCAATTATGGATCATGAAGGTAATCGAGTCGCAGCAACGTTAAGTATCAATTTTCCATTTGGTTCTGGGTTTGTAGCATCGGGAACTGGCGTTGTTTTGAACAATGAAATGGATGATTTTGTGAGCCGCATAGGGACTGTAAATGGTTATGGGTTAATGGGCGGAACAGCAAATTTAATAGTGGGGGGAAAGCGAATGCTATCCAGTATGACGCCGACCTTCTTAGAGGATGAACACCGTATCGTTGTGCTAGGAACTCCAGGAGGAAGTCGTATCATATCAATGGTCTTGTTGGCTATTTTAGAATTTGCTAAGGGAACTGAAATTCAGGCGATAGTTGATGCGCCGCGTTTTCATCATCAGTTTATACCTGATAAGGTGCAGTATGAGTCGGATGCGTTGACAGGGGATGAGATTAAAGCATTGAAGCAACGGGGGCACCGTTTAGAAGAAAAAAATAATCGTTATGGGGATATGCAAGCCGTGTTGTGGCAAAAAGAAAATAATCAAGTCATGAAGGCTGCGAGCGATTTTCGTGGTGAAGGGTTAGCGTTGGTCAGATAAATAGCGTGGAAAGGTCAATCATTCAATTATGGTTTGCAGACTTGTCTAAGGGTGATTATACGATGTGTTGGACATTATTATCACCGCATGAGAAACGCCGGGCACAAAGTTTTAAGGTGGTTAAAATACGGCAAAGGTTTGTTATTGCGAGGGCTATTTTAAAGCAGTTATTGGCTGATTATATGGCCGTTAACAGTGCTGCGGCTATTGAATTGCTTCAGGGTCCTTTCGGTAAGCCTTATGTGGTGCATGGGAGTGACCGTCAGGATGTTGCGTTTAATTTGTCCCATACTGGGGATCACTTAGTGATTGCTTTAGGTTGTCAGCGGCAAATTGGTGTAGATATAGAGGTTTGTCGGGAGCGTATTAATTTAAATGCCTTGGCGGAAAAATGTTTTGCAGCGACAGAATTGTATAGTTGGCAGCAACTGGATGCCGATGATCAGAAAGCCATGTTTTATCGTATTTGGACCCGTAAAGAGTCTTTTGTAAAGGCGGTGGGACGAGGCATCTCGTTAGGTCTTAAAAATTGTGAGATGTCGCTTCAGGAACCTATTAAGATTTTGGCTGTGCCAAATGATTGCGGCCAGACCACCGATTGGCGCGTTACCGATCTGAACGTTCCTTTTGGATTAAGTGCTGCTTTAACTGTAGATGGTCCTGAATATAAACTGGCTTATCGTTACTGGGCGTGAATTAGGGTAGTGCAGCTGATTAAGGTTTCATGGATGCTTAACGAAATTGTTGTCCGGTTATTAAGTCATATATAGGGGTAGCACTTTGTAATCCGCTGAGATCCCCAGAGCAAATAGGGATGTCAATGCCTAATTGTTTTTTGATGGCTAGCGGTGTTTTAGCCGGGGGTTTGTTACTGATATTGGCACTGGTTGAAACGATAGCACCCTTAAATTCTTTGCATAACGCGGCAGCTATAGGGTGGTTTGTAACCCTGACAGCTAAACTGGCATGTTGGCCGCGTAGCCAAGTTGGAACCCAGTGTTGCGCGGGCACGATCCAGGTTGTCGGGCCGGGCCAGGTGGATAACATGTGTTGAAGATGATCGCTGTCATTAAGGTTAAGGTAAGGGCTGAGTTGGTCAAATGAAGAAGCGATCAGGATGAGTCCTTTTTCTACGGGACGTTGTTTAAGGGTTAGTAATTGTTTGACGGCATCGCCATTGAGAGGATCACAACCGAGACCATAAACGGCTTCTGTTGGGTAGGCGATAATCTGACCTTGCACGAGATATTGTTTAAACAGTCGTGCTTTAAACGCTGAAATATGTGTCATAGCAATTTATTGTTAAGATTGAAGAAAACCAGAAGGGGTGACTTTTTGTTGGCTTTTCTGTGCAGGAATTCAGGCTATGTTTTGTTCGGCTAAGAGTGTTAGTTTTGTTAAAGATGATTCGAATAATGCATGATCGTCTGTTCTAATGGTTGCATGACCCACTTTCCGTCCAGCGCGAGGTTGTTTAGCATAGAGGTGCTGATGTGTGTTTTCAATAGCTAAAACTTGCTCCGTTGGAGGAAGGCCGCCAATAAAGTTGACCATGCCAGAATAGCCTTTAGCTCGAGTTGAACCTAAGGGCCAATCTAAAATGGCACGTAAATGGTTTTCAAATTGGCTGGTTTCAGCGCCTTCTATGGTCCAGTGTCCGGAGTTGTGGACGCGGGGTGCAAATTCATTTGCCAGCAGTTGTCCTTGAACATCGAAAAGCTCTAGAGCGATGATGCCAACATAATTGAGTTCTTCCAGAACGCGGGAAAGATATTGCTCAGCGTTGTGTTGTTTTGGGTCATCAATACAGCAACGTGATACTCTTAAAATCCCTTGGCTATGCTTGTTTTCTGAGAGTGGATAAAATACGGTTTCGCCATTGGGGCGGCGAGCGGCGATAATCGAAATTTCCCGGGTATGGGGGACAAATCCTTCAACAATGGAGGGACTGTTACGCATTGAATTCCAAGCACTGACCAGATCTTCGGGGCCATGTAATGGGACCTGACCTTTACCATCATAACCCATACGACAGCTTTTCAGGATTGCAGGAAAACCAATGGTTTTAATGGCTTGTTCCAGATCGTCAAGTGAATTGACTGCGGCGAAATTTGTAGTAGGAATATTAAGGTTGTGAAAGAATTTTTTCTCTATTAACCGGTCTTGTGCGATTGCAAGAGCGCGATCACAAGGTGCAATTTTGGTATGACGCGCTAATAACTGAGCGACACTGGCGGGAACATTCTCAAATTCGTAGGTGACAATATCGGTTTGTTGCGCTAATTCTTGTAACAGGGATTCATCGTTGTAGGCGCCGTGAAGATGGTTAGCTAGGCCGATAGCACCGGCATCGTTACTGGGATCGATGATGACAAAGTCCAGTCCTAGCGGGTAGCCAGCCAATGCAAGCATTCGTGCTAATTGTCCGCCGCCTAAAATGCCAATTTTCATGACTGTGCCTGACGTGGATCGGGTGATTGTAAGACTTTGTTGCTTTGTTCTTCTCTGTAGGCTTTCAGCGAGCTACTGTAGTTGGGGTATTTGTTGGCGAGGATTGCTGTCGCCAGAAGAGCAGCATTAATAGCGCCGGCTTTACCAATAGCTAAGGTGCCAACAGGAATGCCTGCGGGCATTTGCGCAATTGATAACAGAGAATCCATGCCGTTTAATGCTTTTGATTGAATGGGGACGCCGAGAACAGGAAGGTGCGTTTTTGCGGCGGTCATCCCCGGTAAGTGTGCCGCACCGCCGGCACCAGCAATGATGACTTCAATGCCTTTCGTTTCAGCTGTTTCAGCATAAAAAAACAATTTGTCGGGGGTTCTGTGAGCCGATACGACCTCGACCTCATGTGGAATATTAAATTTTTCAAGTATATGCACCGCATGTTGCATGGTTTCCCAGTCCGATGTTGAACCCATGATAATTCCAATTAACGCGGCCATTCAAGACCTCCCGTTGGCAAAAAAGAGCTAATTATACAGAGAATAAGGCATAAGTGATTGAAAAAGAAGATTTGTTGTTAACTTTGCGGGCCTTCTACATCTTCCGGATCGCCTTCATAAGGGGTGGCGAATTTACATTCTTTTTGTGGGCATACTTTCTCAGTACCACGCCTTTTAGTTGTTTTTAAGGCGAGTATGGGCCAGTTACATTCGGGACAGTTTTCTTTGACCGGTGCGTTCCAAATAGCATAGTCACATTTAGGGTATTTTTCACAGGAATAAAAAATCTTACTATTTCTAGATTTACGTTTAAGAATGTTACCTTTTTCGCATTTAGGACATTGTACGTTAGTATCTAAGGGCTTTTCTAAGGGTTCAATGTGTTTGCAATCAGGGTAACCACTGCAACCGATAAATTTACCATACCGGCCGGTTTTAATAATCAGGTTCTTCTGACATTTTGGACAGGAGCGACCTTCAATGATTTGGGGTTCAGCCGATTGGGCATCATCATTCAAATTACGGGTATAAGAACATTCAGGATAATTGGTACAGCCGATAAAACGACCATTGCGACCTAATCGAATGGAAAGTTGGCTGTCACATTTAGGGCAATTTTCATCCAAACTTTCTTGCGTTACGTCTTTACGCTGAACACTTTCTTCTTTGTCTTTAATGAGAGTAGTGAATGGTTCCCAGAATTCTCGCATGAGTGGTATCCATTCTTTTTCTCCTCGGGCAACAGCGTCAAGGTTGTCTTCCAGATTGGCGGTAAACTGGTAATCAACATATTGGGTAAAGTGCTCCGTTAAAAATTTATTGACGATACGCCCGACATCGGTGGGATAAAAGCGCTTTTTTTCCAGAGTGACGTATTCACGGTTTTGTAGCGTTGAAATAATAGAAGCATAGGTTGAGGGCCTGCCAATGCCGTATTCTTCTAAAGCTTTAACTAAGCTAGCTTCCCCGTATCGGGGCGGCGGTTCAGTAAAATGTTGCCCGAGAACGACGCCGTCTAACTGGACGGCTTCACCCTCAGTTAACGGGGGAAGGAATGATTCTTGGTCATCGCTTTTTTTAGTGTCGTCTTTTCCTTCTAAATAGACTGACATAAATCCGGGGTTGGCAATGGTCGAACCATTTGCTCGGAATGTATGTTGTGCGCCACAGGATAGATCAGCATAAACACTGTCAATAGTGGCATGGATCATTTGTGATGCAACGGTACGTTTCCAGATCAGCGAATAAAGTTTAGCTTGGTCGGGTGTTAAATGATCCTTGATAGCATCCGGGGTTCTGGATGATTCAGTGGGTCTAATGGCCTCGTGTGCTTCTTGCGCATTTTTGGATTTAGTTTTAAATTGACGCGGCTGTTCAGGAACGTGATCAGCACCATATTTACGGCTAATTAATTCGCGAATCTCAGCAACAGCAACGGTTGCTAAACTGACAGAGTCAGTTCGCATATAACTGATTAAACCAATTGATTCGCCTTGTAGAGCAACACCTTCATACAGTTGCTGAGCAATCATCATGGTTTTTTTTGTAGTGAAACCTAATTTTCTTGCCGCTTCTTGTTGCAGGGTGGAGGTGATGAAGGGTGGGGCAGGATTGCGTTTGCGTTGTTTCTTTTCAACTTTCTCAATTAATAATTGGCCGTTGGCTGCTTTTAGGAGAGTCTCTTGAATGCTTTGTGCTTGGACTTCATTTTCAATACTGAACTGGGTAATTTTCTTATCGTTAAAGCGGGTGAGTTTGGCCTTGAAAGATTGTGTGTTACTGGTAAGAGCGGCATCTGCAGTCCAGTATTCTCGGCTTACAAATTTTTCAATATCAAGTTCTCGCTCAACAATCATTCGTAGAGCAGGGCTTTGTACGCGTCCGGCGGACAGACCGCGACGGATTTTTTTCCACAGTAAAGGAGAAAGGTTAAAGCCTACTAAATAATCTAGCGCGCGTCGGGCTTGTTGGGCATTAACCATGTTTATTGATAATTTTTGAGGCGATGCAACGGCTTCAGTGACTGCTTTCTTAGTAATTTCATGAAAGATAATGCGGTGGACAGGTTTGTCCTTGATTATATTTTTTTCTCGTAGGAGTTCGTACAGATGCCAGGCAATCGCTTCACCTTCGCGATCGGGGTCAGTGGCAAGATAGAGTGCATCTGCTTTTCGGGCGGCTTTTGAAATTTCCTGAGCATGTCGCTGATTTCTTTCTATGACTTCATATTTCATTGTGAAGTCATTTTGAGTGTCAACAGCCCCTTCTTTGGGGACTAGGTCTCGAACATGTCCATAGGAGGCCAGAACATGAAAGTCCTTGCCTAAATATTTTTCTATTGTTTTGGCTTTAGCCGGTGATTCTACGATAACGAGATTATTGCTCATGGGTATAATCTGTGCGGACCGTTACTTGTTGGGAGAATGATAAAGAACTCAAAGGGGTAAAGTCCAGATACTTTTTTGAAATTATAAAAACGAAATTCCAAGATTCGTGAACAAGGATCAAATAAAGCGGCCTTTTAGTGTAAATAAGGGGAGCTGTCTTCGTAAACTATATTTTCCATTTGGGTAAAGGCAACTTCTTCATCCGGTTGGCTAAGTAGCACCATCAGAACAACCCATTGTAATTTTTTTAATGAAATATCTTCATTGTCCAGTGCGATTAATCGATCAATGACCAACTCGCGGTTGGTTGAAGAAAGAATACCGGATTGTTCCAGAAAAATAATAAAATTACGGCATTCAGTATCTAAGCGGGCGCTTTCTTGCGCGCTAAAGATCCGAAAAGAAGAGGTGGTTGGGCGGTGAACTGTATTTTCTTCACAGAGAGATTCTAACCAATCAAAGGCCTTATCAACTTCTTTTTGTTCAAAGCCAGCGCTAAGCAATTCATCTCTTATTTTGTTTGAATTGGCTAAAGCATCATCAACTTCTTCAAGATAGTTCTCAAATAAATATATTAAAACTTCAAAGATATTTTCTTTCATGGGTTCATTATGACATGGTTTTTGTTCGTGTGTTCTAGTTATTTTATGCGTGTGTAGAATCCATTCTCTGATGAAATGAGCCCTAAGATTTCAAGTTGCAACAAAGTTGACAGTATTAAATCGGTAGGATGGTGGGTGTGTTTAACAAGAGCGTCGATAAGAGTCGGACTAAATTGTACCGTTTCTAAGATAGTGTTTTGGGTCATGGTGAGTGACGGTGATGTACGTTGATGGGGTATATTTTCTTCGAAATTCGGTTGAATATTGAATTCATCCAGTATGTCTTGGCAGTGGGTTGTTAGTTTCGCGCCTTCTTGGATGAGTGCATTACAGCCTTGTGCTAATGGGTTTCTAATTGAGCCTGGAATGGCAAAAACCTCTCGGTTTTGTTCGAGAGCCAGTTGGGCGGTTATGAGTGAACCACTGCGGTGCGTTGCTTCAATAACTAAAATTCCGGAGCATAGACCACTAATAATACGGTTTCTTTGGGGGAAATGATGGGCTTTTGCAGGCGTTCCGATGGGGAATTCAGACACCAATGCGCCTAGCGTTGCTATTTTTAGAGCAAGGGAATGATGGCGCGCGGGATAGATACGATCAAGTCCTGTACCCATAATAGCGATGGTTTCTTTTTGTGCATGAAGTGCCCCTTCATGACTGGCACCATCAATACCGAGTGCCAGGCCGCTGGTTATGGTGAATCCCAGTTTTGAAAGTGAGTTTGCAAATTCATGAGCCGTCTCTAAACCTGTAATAGATGGGTTTCGGCTGCCGACAATAGCCAATTGGGGTTTAAGTAGTGATGCAGGATTGCCGTTAATAAAGAGTAGCGGTGGTGGATAAGTTATTTCTTTGAGCAGCGGGGGGTATTGTGAGTCAGTTATTTTTATTAGGTGATGGTTGTCTTGACTTAACCAGTTTAAGTCTTTTTTAACATTGACCCAGTCAGGGTTCTGAAGTGCTTTAATACTTAAGGGGTGGAGTCCTAGTCGTCGTAAGTCTTTGTTTGACAGGTGAAACAATTCTTCCGGCGTTATTTTTAAAAGTAATTGGTTGAATGTTGTGCAGCCTATTTTAGGGGTACGTAAAAGAGCGCACCAGAATTTAATGTTTTTAGCGGAATTCATAGCAATTAAGTGTTGCCTGATTTGTCTATGAGGTAGAAATGAATGTTAATTAACACTAATGCGTTGCGTTTTTAGGACTGTGTATTCAAAGTTTAGGTTAAATCAGATAAAATGATATTTTTTAAAAATTAAGGTAAGAAAATAGTTGTGAGTATTTTGACGATTCTTGAATTTCCTGATGATCGTTTGCGGAAGATTGCAACGTGTGTGGAGGTTATTGATGCGGCACGTAGTACATTGATTGATGATATGTTTGAAACCATGTACGAATCAAATGGGATAGGTCTTGCGGCTACGCAAATTGATTTTCATGAGCAGATTATTGTGATGGATGTCAGTGAAGATAAAGATGCACCATTTTGTTTCGTAAACCCGGAAATAATTGAGCAGGAAGGCGTGGACGTTTCTGAAGAAGGGTGTTTATCTGTGCCGGGTTTTTTTGAAAAGGTTGAGCGTGCAAAAAAAGTGGTCGTTTCTGCCCTTAATCGTGACGGCGAAGCGTTTGAGTGTTCTGCTGAAGGGATGTTAGCGATTTGTATTCAGCATGAAATGGATCATTTGAATGGCAAGTTGTTTGTTGATTATTTATCGCCGCTTAAACGTCAACGGATTAAGAAAAAACTGGAGAAAATACATAAAACTTACCGTTCTCGTAATAATTAAGGGGTGTGTTAAATTGAGAGTTGGACGGCTATGAAAGTAATTTTTGCAGGAACGCCTATATTTGCAGTGCCGACATTGCAAATGATTTTAAATTCAGGACATGAGGTTTGTGCTGTGTATACACAGCCTGATCGACCCTCGGGTCGAGGCCGGAGATTGAAAATGAGTCCGGTCAAGGTGTTGGCGCTCTCAGAGCAAGTTCCTGTTTTTCAGCCGGAATCTTTAAAATTACCCGAGGCGCAGACAGAATTAGTCGCTTTGGGTGCTGATTTGATGGTGGTTGTGGCTTATGGATTATTGTTGCCGCAATCTATTTTAGATGCTCCAGGTCTGGGGTGTATTAATGTCCATGCTTCGTTATTACCACGTTGGCGTGGCGCGGCACCGATACAACGGGCAATTATTTCCGGTGATGATGAAACGGGCGTAACGATTATGGAGATGATTCTTAAGCTAGATGCAGGCGCTATGCTACACAAGGAAGCTTGTACCATAGACCCGGATGAGAGTGCCAGTGAACTCCATGATCGGCTGGCAGTTTTGGGTGCTGAGGGTCTTAAAAAAGTTTTACCTTTGCTTGAGCGGGGTCTGGCTACACGGATAGAGCAGAATGAGGATGAGGTTACTTATGCGGAAAAATTGCAGAAAGATGAGGCGCTTATAGACTGGAATCAATCAGCTGTGATCCTAGCCCGACAAGTGTTGGCCTTAAATTCTTGGCCTGTTGCTCAGACTTTATATCAAGGGCAAGTGCTACGGGTTTGGCGTGCAAGAGCCTGTGAGTCTTCTGTGACGGGGACCCCCGGTTCTGTTCGGGTGGGTAAAGGCCGTGTTTTGGAGGTGGTGACCGGTCAGGGTGTTTTACAATTATTGGAAGTGCAACTTCCGGGTGGAAAACGTATGCCGAGTGACGCTTTTTTGAATGCACATGACGTAACAGGGGTAACGTTTGGGTAATTTTAGAAGCGAACAGTCATAATTGTTTTTTTTCATTTTTTTGCTTACAGAAGCAGAGGATTTTGGGTGAATAATTGTGAATTCTAGATATGTTGCCGCTCAGGCTCTGCACAAGGTTCTAAAAGAGAGCGTGTCTTTAACGTCAGTTCTGGATGAATTATTACCAGCGGTTGAATCAAAAAAAGACCGTGCATTTATTCAGGCCTTGTGTTTTGGTGTAATGCGCTGGTATTTTTATTTGGATGCTTTGCTGGGCTTGTTAACACGTAAGCCCATTAAAGACTTGGAAGTTCAGATTCTGGCTTTGATAGGTTTGTATCAGATCAGATCTATGCGGGTTAAACCCCATGCGGCTGTTTCTGAAACGGTTTCAGCTGTTCGGAAAAAGAGTTGGGCGCGGCCCTTGCTTAATGGGATCCTTAGGACTTATCTTAGAGGGCAAGAGGCTTTTGATAAGCAGGTTAATGAGAGCGATTTGTCGGTCCGAGAAGCGCATCCAGCATGGTTTGTTCGTTTGGTAGTCGAGCAGTGGTCTGAACAAGCGCTTTCTGTTTTGCAGGCAAATAATCGTCAACCTCCGATGGTTATTCGTGTGAATCCAAAACATTATACCTGCGCAGAATATCAAGCTGTTTTAGCCGGTCAGGCTATTAGTGCTACATTGTCGCCGCATTGTCCTTCAGCATTAATTTTGGATCAACCCGTCGTTGTAGAGCATTTGCCAGGCTTCTTGGAAGGGTGTGCTTCTGTGCAAGACAGTGCAGCACAATTAGCAGCCACATTATTGGCTTTGCAACCCGGGCAGCGGGTGCTGGATATTTGCGCTGCACCCGGGGGGAAGACAACCCATATCTTAGAGATGGAGCCTGCGCTCGAGTCGGTGGTAGCGCTAGATATCGATGCCCATCGGTTGTCGCGGGTTAAAGAAAATTTGGTGCGTTTGGCATTAGATGCAGTGTTGTTAGTTGGCGATGCATCTCGCCCAGAAGACTGGTGGGACGGTGTGCTGTTTGATCGTATTTTATTGGATGCGCCTTGTTCCGCAACCGGTGTTGTGCGGAGACACCCAGATATAAAATGGCTTAGGCAACTTGAAGATATAGACGCTATTGTAGTGGTGCAGCAGGAAATTTTGCGGGCCAGTTGGGCATTGTTGCGACCGGGCGGCCGACTTGTCTATGCAACTTGTTCTATTTTACAGCAGGAAAATGAAAGGCAGGTGATGCGGTTTTTAGAGCATCAGGAGGATGCTGTATCCGTTGCTATTGACGCTACTTGGGGCCAACAACGACCGTGCGGGCGGCAGATCTTAACAGGGAGTGATAATATGGATGGGTTTTATTATGCCGTCATTGAAAAGCGTTAAGTGGGGTGTTTTGTTAGGTGTTCTGTTGTGTTTGTCATGCTCTGCTAGGGGCGAGCAAAACAACATTCGGTTTTTGGAAAAAAATGTTAGGAGTAATGAACAGGGCCTTTTTTTGGATGCAGTCGTAGCTTTGCGGTTAAGTGCGGAGGCTGAAAAAGCGTTGAAAAGCGGAGTTCCTTTGGTGTGGGCGATGACGGTTCGGGTCTGGAGGCAGCGTGAAATTTTATGGGATAAAAAAATAGCGGAGGTTATTTCCCGGTATCAAATTAGTTATCATGCGCTGATGGATGTCTATCGGATTAAGAATGAGCAGAGTGGTACAGAGAAAAAATTTACCAGTTTACAGGTGGCGCTGAATGAAATGGGTATTTTAAATAATATCTTTATTACGGCGGATAGATCTATTTTCAGTAAAAAACATTATATTTTCGGCGTTTTGTTTGCATTGGATAAAGAACGGCTACCGTTGCCATTGCGCCCGGTTGCTTATTATGATTCGGAATGGATGCTTACTAGTCAGTGGGATTTATGGTCTTTTCAAAAATAAAACTTCCCGTTAGTGTTTTAGCGTTTTTATTGCTGAGTTTGGTGTTGCTGTCGCTTCATTTGATGAGTTCAGCTACTCAGGCGTCATCAGAGTTAAGTCAGTTATATTCCTCGTTAGTACTCATTAATGCTATTGGTTCTGTCATCCTTTTGTTTTTGGTCGGTGCTAATGTCTATTCATTGTTTAGGCAAATTAGAAAGCGTGAGGCTGGTTCGCAATTAACGGTAAAAATGGTGTTGTTATTTGTGTTGCTTTCATTAGCGCCGGCAGGGATTGTTTTTTATTACTCAGTACAGTTTATGGATCAGAGTATTGATAGTTGGTTTAATGTTGAAATTGATCGAGCCATGGATGATGCTTTGGAGCTTAGTCAGGTTTCTTTAGAGCAGAAAATGCGTGAGCATTTAAAGAAAATGGAAAAGTTAGCTGAACAGATAGTGGCTGACGAACGGGTTGATATTGAAATGTTGCGAGATAGTATTTCGGCAGATGAGTTAACATTGCTTTCCAGTCAGGGGCATATTGAGGCTTTCAGCAGTATATCGTCAACGATGGAGTTGCCGGATGTAGAAAACACCTTGCTGACCTTAGGAAGTGGGGACAATTATATTGGCTTGGATGCTGTGAATGATCGGGGTTTAAGTATGCGTGTCATTGTAAGGATTCATGCCGAGAGGCCGCAATTTTTACAGGCTTTATTCCCGGTTTCTCAGCGTATAGCTGATCTGGCAGATTCTGTTGAGTTTGCGTTCGTACGATACCAAGAGATGACTTATTTGAGAAATTCATTGAAGATAAGTTTTTCTCTGACATTGGGTTTGGTGCTATTGTTGAGTTTGTTGGCCGCTATTTGGATAGCTTTTATTAGTATTCGAAATATTATTGCGCCAGTTAAGCAATTAGTGAAAGGAACACAGGCCGTTGCGTCAGGAGATTATTCTCAGAAGTTACCTGTTCTTGTGCATGATGATATGGGCTTTTTGGTCGAATCATTTAATAAAATGAGTAAACGGGTGGGTTTAGCCAGGGATGAGGCGCGATTATCAAGTATTGAAATTGAAGATCAACGGGCTTATTTGCAAACGATTTTATCCAGTTTAACTTCCGGGGTTATTAGTCTGGATGGCGAGTTTAATATTCGGACAGCTAATCAAGCAGCAGATGCCATATTTCATTGTGCGATTAACCAATTTTCGGGTCAACCATTACAGGCATTCACGCAGGGACGGTCGGATTTACAGCATTTGGTGACGATGATTCACGTTAAAATGGAGTATGCTAATTTTACCTGGCAGCAACATGTTAGTTTATTAGGGCCTAAGGGAAGGCAGGAAATTCTTTGTCGGGGCGCACCGTTGTTTTCTCAAAACCATGTGCGGATTGGCGCGGTTATTGTTTTTGATGATGTTTCTGATTTGGTTCAGGCGCAAAAAAATGCAGCCTGGGGTGAGGTTGCGCGGCGGTTAGCACATGAAATAAAAAACCCATTAACACCGATTCAGTTATCAGCCGAGAGATTACAGTTAAAACTTTCTGGATTACTGGATGAATCATCGGCAACTATGTTGGAACGGTCGACTAAAACCATTGTTCAGCAAGTTGAAGTTATGAAGAAAATGGTGGATGAATTTGCGGAGTATGCGAAGCCCTCTCAAAAAAATACAGAAAGTATTTCTTTACCTGATTTGATTCAGCAGGTGGTCGCGTTATACTCCCTACAGCCGAAAGTTGAATTTAGAGTGCGGTTGGGCGCGACTGTGCCGGATGTTGAAGCTGATCCGATTCAGGTTCGACAGGTATTGCACAATTTGATAAAGAATGCCTTGGAAGCGTTAGTTTTTGAAGGGCACATAACGATCACGGTGCAGTTTTTGGATAAAAAAAATGCGCAGGTGGTTGAGGTCGGTGTTTATGATAACGGGCCGGGTGTTAAGTCAGAACAAATGGACAATATTTTTGAGCCCTATATTACCCATAAAGAAAAGGGAACCGGTTTGGGTTTGGCTATTGTGAAAAAAATAGTTGAAGAGCATCGAGGTAGTATTTGGTTGGATACGAAGTATCACGAAGGGGCTGGTTTTGTGTTTCAACTACCGCTCGTGTAATTAAATAATTAGGAACAAGATTAACTATGTCAAAGCATAATACGAAAGTATTGGTGGTAGATGATGAACCAGATATTCGTCAATTGATTTATGAGATCTTTAAGGATGAAGGTTATCAGGTTGCTATGGCGGAAAACGCACAGGTGGCAAGAGAGCTTAAGCAAAGTGAGCAGCCTGATTTAATCTTGTTGGATATTTGGATGCCAGATACGGATGGTATTACGCTTCTAAAAGAGTGGGTTTCTGAAGGGGCTCTGAATGTACCAATTATAATGATGTCAGGGCATGGAACTATTGAAACGGCAGTAGAGGCCACACGTTTAGGAGCTTATGATTTCTTAGAAAAGCCATTGTCTTTGGCGAAATTATTATTAGTCGTTGAGCGAGGGCTGGAAGCTAGTTTGTTGCAAAGTGAGAATGCAGGGTTAAAACTGCAACTCAATAAATCGGTTGATCCCATCGGGAGTGGGGCACATATCGAACAATTAAAAGATCAATTAAAACGATTGGCTCAGCATGATGCGCGGGTGCTTTTTTCAGGTGAAGGCGGTGCGGGGAAGGAACTGTTCGCTCGGTACCTGCATAATCATAGCCATCGACGGTCAGGTCCTTTTGTTGATGTATCTGTAGGCAGTATTGCACCTGAGAATGCAGCAACTGAGTTTTTTGGTACAGAGGGTTCAGGTAAAGTGTACCCGGGGTTGCTGGAGAGAGCGCATGGCGGAGTGCTATTTTTGGGTGAAGTGGCTGATATGGATTTGGAGACGCAGTTACGTTTAGTGAGTGCGATGGATTCAAGTTCTTTTCTTCGGGTGGGCGGCAGCGCTCCGGTTTCTGTCGATGTTCGGGTTATTGCATCCACACGCGTGTCATTAGACGTGGCAGTAAGGGCGGGTCGATTTCGCCAAGATCTGTTTTATTTGTTGAATGTTGTGAGTTTTGATATTCCGCCACTGCGGGAGCACAGTGAGAATATTCCCTTGTTATTGAGTTTTTATATTGATTTCTTTGTAAAAGAGGAAAAGCTGTCATTTCGTAAATTTTCTATAGCAGCGCAGAACTTCTTGCGGAATTATACTTGGCCAGGCAATGTGCGGGAATTGAAAAATTTAGTTCAACGATTACTTATATTAGGTGTTGGCGAAGAGATTGAGGTGGATGAGGTGAAGAAAGCCTTAGGGTCAGCAGTTTCTGAAGTTTCTGAAGTTTCTGCGATGCCTGAGTTTTTTAATTTATCGTTAAAAGAGGCGCGGGAACAGTTTGAAAAGTCTTATATTCAGTATCATTTTGAGTGTACAGGAGGCAGTGTTGCCAAACTTTCGGCAGCAATCGGCATGGAAAGAACCCATTTGTATCGGAAGTTACATGCATTAAAGATTAAATTATAGATCCGTTGTTCTGCTGTAAAGATAAAAAAAACTTGATGGGTGCTGTTTTATTCACTATAATTGCCGGTTTTATATTGTCTCAATCAAATACGAAGCACTGATGAAAACATTTAGCGCAAAACCAGCAGAGGTGAAACGTGATTGGTATGTTGTTGATGCGGAGGGGAAGACTTTAGGTCGCCTCTCAAGCGAAATTGCAAAACGTTTACGCGGAAAACACAAACCAGTATATACGCCACATGTTGATACCGGAGATTACATAATCGTAATTAATGCGGAAAAAATCCATGTTACGGGTAATAAGGAACAAGATAAAGTCTATTATCACCATACAGGCTATATCGGTAACCTTAAATCGGTTAATCTCAACAAATTAAGAAGAACATTTCCTGATCGAATTATTAAAACGGCAGTTAAAGGAATGTTACCTAAGAACCCATTGGGCAGAGCGATGTTTCGCAAGTTGAAAGTATATGCAGGCCCTAACCATGATCATCAGGCGCAACAGCCTAAGGTTTTGGAAATCTAGAGAATTAGTAGGAAAAAACTATGGCAGAAGCTCGGTATTATGGTACAGGACGGCGTAAAAGTGCAGTAGCGCGCGTCTATGCAAAAAAAGGTTCCGGTCAAATTACCATTAATAATAAAAGTATTGATGATTATTTTGGACGTAAAACAGATCAGATGGTTGTGCGTCAACCACTGGAGCATCTTGAAATGACATCGGACTTTGATCTTGATGTATTTGTTAAAGGCAGTGGTCCTTCGGGGCAAGCTGGTGCTATTCGTCATGGCCTTTCTCGTGCATTGATGGAGTTTGATGAGACGTTAAGACCCTCTTTACGTACAGCGGGCTTTGTTACCCGTGATTCGCGAAAAGTTGAGCGTAAGAAGGTGGGTCTTCATAAAGCGAGAAAACGTCCTCAATATTCCAAGCGTTAATTTTTCTGTCTTTTTGTTGTTTCCATCTCTTAAAGTTGGTTATTATTAAGATTAGGAAAGAATCGATTAAACAGTATTAGAAGAAGGTTGTAGTTTATTAAAAGCTACAACCTTTTTTTTTAGATGAATTTCTTGTGGAATTCCAGCATAGGACAATATATGACGATAAAAACTGAGGTTCCCAGTCCTTTCTGTGGTATCGGGACAGATGATTTGGTTCTTAATGTAGATGGTTTGTCTATTAATGTGCTTGCCAATGGTTGTGCAATTAATACGCCGGCATTTGAGCAAGTCATTGGAGACATTGCGCCGAGAGTTAAAGGGCAAGAGGTAACGCTTGAGACGGCCGTAAAAAAAGCAGCAGAACTTATTGCACCCTCTAATCAGACCTTGATTGGCGGTTGTGCAACGGATGTTAATGGTATGCGTGCTTTAGTTTCACTCGCAGACCATAGTGGCGCAGTGGTCGATAATCTTGCGTTTAATGCCTCGCGCCGTAATATTCTTGCCCTACAGGATTCTGGCTGGATGAATACAACGCTTGCTGAGGTTAAAAATCGTTGTGATTTATTGGTGGTTATCGGTACTGATTTAGAAAAAGTATCACCTCGCTTTTTTGAACAGTTTATCTGGAATGAGTCGCCCATGTTTCTAGATGATAGTACGCAACGTAAAGTGGTTTATTTAGGTAAAGAGCCTTCAGGACAAGCTGCGGTATCACCGGCGGGGGCTCAGGTTAAAGTGTTACCGTGCGCTGATGAGGATTTGCCAGAATTAGTGGCCGTTTTAAGAGCTTTGATAAAAGGTCGTAAAATCTCTCATTATGAAATAGACGGTATTGCTATAACAGACTTAAAGGCGTTGGCTGAGCAGTTACAACAGGCTGCTTATGGCGTGGTGACGTGGTCAGCCAGTGAGTTAGATTTTTCGCATGCAGAATTAACGGTTCAGGTTATTTGCGAGTTGGTCAAGGAACTTAATGAACAAACACGTTGTTCTGGATTACCGTTAGGAGGCTGTGAAGGCGATCAAACAGCCAATCAAGTCAGTGCTTGGTTGACCGGTTACCCCGCTCGGTTATCATTTGCAAAAGGCTTTCCGGATTATGACCCCTTTCTTTATGAGGCGCAGTTTTTATTGAAAAATGGAGAAGTGGATGTGATGGTGTGGGTGCATGATTTTAATACCCAAGCATTGCCGCCCTCTGATGTAATCCCATTGATTGTGGTAGGTCGGTCTGGCATGCATTTTGAGAAAGAGCCTGATGTGTTTATTCCGGTTGGAACGCCTGGTATAGATCATCGTGGCCATGCCTTTCGAATGGATGGCGTGGTTGCCATTCGATTACAAAAATTAAGAGAGTCAGGGCTGCCCTCAACGGCAGAAGTATTGACGTTAATTGAGCAGGCATTGTAGAAAATGATAATAAAACTTACCGGTGGGATGGTTTACGACCCCGCTAATAATGTTAATGGCAAAGTTCTAGATATTTATATAAACAATAATAGAATTGTTTCTCAACAAGACGTTACACAGATCGATCAGGAAATTGATCTTCGTGGCAAAGTAGTGATGGCCGGTGCCATAGATATGCACACCCATGTCGGCGGCGGAAAAAATAATATTGCTAGGATTTTGTTGCCAGAAGATCACCGTGCTGATCCTGTTGCCGCTACTGAATTAACCAGATCAGGTACTGGCAGGGCCTTGCCTTCTTCTTATATAACCGGTTATCGATATGCTGAAATGGGTTATACCTCGGTTTTTGAGCCAGCGGTATTGCCGGTTAATGCGCGTCAAGCGCATATGGAGATGGGCGATATTCCTATTTTAGATAAAGGGGGTTATGTTCTGATGGGCAACGATGATTATTTTTTGCAAATGATGGCTGCTAAAAAAGATCAACAAGCAATAAATGATTATGTGGCTTGGACGCTCATTGCTGCAAAAGGAATTGGTATAAAAGTAGTTAATCCAGGGGGGATTAATGCCTTCAAGTTTAATCAACGCCAACTTGACTTAGATGAAAATAATAAATTTTACAATGTGACGCCCAGAGATATTCTCGGCGTACTGGCAACAGCGGTTAAAGAGTTGGGTATTTCACATCCATTGCATGTTCATGGCTGCAACCTAGGGGTGCCAGGTAATAAAGATACAACATTATCAACCATAGGCAGTGTTGATGGATTACCTATGCATTTAACGCATATACAGTTTCACAGTTATGGGGTTGAGGGAGATTTTAAATTTTCTTCAGGAGCCGCTGAAATTGCCGAAGCAATTAATAAGAATAAGAATATTACCGTTGATGTCGGGCAGGTGATGTTTGGGCAAACGGTTACGGCATCTGGGGATAGCATGAAACAGTATGCTAATCATAAGCACGCGAGTCCCAATAAATGGGTTTGCATGGATATTGAATGTGATGCGGGTTGTGGCTTGGTTCCTTTCAAGTATCGGGATCAGAATTTTGTTAATGCATTGCAGTGGGCGATTGGCTTAGAAACCTTTCTTTTGGTTGAAGATCCTTGGCGAATATTTTTGACGACAGACCACCCTAATGGCGCTCCGTTTACCTCTTATCCACATTTGATTCGATTGCTGATGGATAGGAGTTTTCGGAATGATATGTTGAAAACGATTCACCCCGAAGCACAGAAAATGACAACGCTGAGTACCATTGATAGAGAGTATTCACTGCAAGAAATTGCTATTATGACGCGTGCAGGCGCTGCAAAGTTAGTGGGTTTGGAAAATCGAGGACATTTGGGCGTGGGGGCCTGGGCAGATATTACGGTATACACGCCTGATGACAATCGAGAGAAAATGTTTGCAACGCCTGATTATGTGTTTAAGGATGGCGAATTAGTGGTTAGAGACGGTGAAATTGTTCATATCAAATGGGGTACAACGCATATTGTTACGCCTGAGTTTGATAGCAGTGTTGAAAAGGATTTGGCGAAATATTTTAACCGGTATATGACCATGAAGATGGGGAACTTCAAAATTAGTGATGATGAAATAACAGAAGACGGCCGTAATACGTTGACCGTTCAGCCAACCAGGAGGGGCACTGTATGATCATTAATGGCGTCATGATTGATCATACCTTCGCAGAAGCATTCCCGATGAAGGCAACACGTGTCATTATCACGGCGCAAACAGAGCAGTGGGCTTTTAATGCGGCTAAGTCGATGACCGGATTTGCCACATCGGTAATAGGCTGTGGATGTGAGGCAGATATTGAATGTTTTTTAAAGCCTTCAGAAACACCGGATGGTCGCCCGGGAGTCTCTGCAATGCTATTTACTATGGGGGCTAAATCATTAGTAAAACAGCTTGAAACGAGAGCAGGGCAGAGCGTGTTGACCTCCCCTACTTCTGCTTTGTTTTCAGGTATTGATGGGGGTATCCGAATTCCTTTGGGTAAGAACTTACGGTATTTTGGCGATGGTTTTCAAACGTCTAAAGTGATCAATGATAATCGTTATTGGCGAATCCCTGTGATGGATGGGGAGTTTCTGGTTGAAGAAACCACCGGTCAGGTGAATGCTATTGGAGGGGGTAATTTACTTATTCTGGCAGAGTCTGAGGCAGATGCATTAGAGGCTTGTGAAAAGGCCGTTCTTGAAATGCGTAAGGTCGCGAATATTATCTTGCCTTTTCCAGGCGGCGTGGTGCGCTCAGGGTCTAAGGTGGGCTCAAAGTACCCGGCTTTAACCGCATCTACAAATGATGCCTTTTGTCCAACCTTAAAAGGTATTACAAAATCTGAATTGTCTCCAGAAATTGAGTCAGTGATGGAAATTGTTATTGATGGATTGACCGAGGCTGATATTAAAAAGGCTATGAAGGTGGGTATTGAGACCTTTTGTTCTATTGGTGCCTATAACGGTGTGAAGCGCATTAGTGCCGGTAATTATGGTGGTAAATTAGGACCCTATCATTTTCATTTACAGGAGATCATGAATGACTGATTTGACGTTGACAATGAAATATCGGCCTAATCAGCGCGTTGATATGTCGCCCATTACATGTGATAAATTAGCCGGTTTAGAGTTGGCAGAAATAGCAGCCATTGAGCTACAAAATGGTAAAAGGAAAATACGCGTTGATGACTTGTTTTCGCTTACAGGGTCGGATGTCTGCAATATACACATTGAAAACAGTTTTGCTAAATTGGATTATATTGGGCATGGGTTAGAGGGTGGTAACATCCGAGTAACCGGTGACGTGGGGGCTTATTTGGCGATGGAAATGCGGTCGGGTCAAATTACCGTTTCGGGTAATACGGGTATTTATGCTGCCTGCCAAATGAAAAATGGGCTTTTGCAAGTCATAGGTAATGTCGGTGATTTTCTGGGCGGTGCGTTGTCAGGAAATAAAAAAGGTCTTCAAGGTGGTACGGTTATTATTAGGGGCAATGCAGGTGATCGTGTCGGTGATCATATGCGTCGCGGAATGGTTATGATTGAGGGTGATGCAGGGGATTACTGCGGCTCTAGAATGACGGCCGGAACTATCGCAGTGATGGGTAAGACGGGTCGAAATATTGGTTATGGTATGCGTCGAGGTACGTTGTTGTTGTGGCAGCAGCCTAAGATTCCGGCAACATTTGGGGACTGTGGAACGCATACCTTTTCATTTTTACCGATGGTGTTTGACGCAATCTCAAAATTTGATTCTAAATTTTCAGATTCTTCCAAACACTTTAATCGTGTTCATAGGTATGGCGGAGATATGGCGGAGATCGGTCAGGGTGAGATTTTAGTTCAGGTCGATAGCGCTTAAATCGTTCTAATAGTTTTTTATGACCTGAGTGATTGATTCAATATAAAGCATTGCTTCAATGGCTTGTACGCGTTTTCGTAGTGTTTCGACGGTATCATCGGGGTGAACGGGAACTTCTTTTTGAGCAATGATAGGGCCATCATCATAAATTTCATTGATGAAGTGAATGCTGGCACCGCTGGTTGTTTCTTTTGCGTTTAGAACTGCCTGATGTACACGGTCACCATACATCCCTTGGCCGCCGTGCTTAGGAAGTAAGGCGGGATGGACATTCAGTATTTTATTTGAGAAGCATTTAAGTGTTTGCTGTCTTATACGCTTCATATAGCCGGATAAAATGACAAAATCTGTTTCAACAGCAGTGAGTGCCTGATTAATAGCTTTATCTTCTTGCTCGCTATCTGGGTGAGTCGAAGTGTTAATGCAGGTAGTTTTTATACCGCTATTCTGGCACCATTGAAAAATGGCAGAATTTTTATTATTAGTAATAACAAGGCCAATATCAGCGTTTAACGTTTCATTTTGTATAGCCCGGATAATTTCTTTTGCAGCAGAACCGCCGTGAGAAGCGAGAAAGCTGAGCGTGGGTTTTTTAGTCACAATGCGTAGTGTTTTTGGGGGTATATTAAATGGAAACGGAGCTCTCGGTTAGCGCTTTGAATGTCTGTGCGGTCTAGTAATCTTTGATAGTTGAGCGAAGTACCCAAGGTTTACGCCAGAGATTGGGTCAGTAAACCTTAGGTTTTATTTCAGGTTAGTTGTGCCTGAAATTAGATTTTACCATCAAGCCCCATTTGGAAATATTTATGGGTAATGCTTTCTTGATTGTCGAGTAACCAGTCGATGCTGGGTTGATGATTCATTGCTTTATGAATGGCTTGGGCTGTGGCTTTACGATGAATATCAAAAAGAATCTGGTGGTCGAGATTATCGTCTGTAGCAACGCTGGGATTCAGCCATACGGAAACAATAATGCCTAAGTCATTTGCTTTTTCTTTAGGGATATCGCCGGCTCTAACTGCATCTAAAACACCGTTTGCGATGGCAGCTTGGACAGTACCCATAAGAATATTAGTATAGCGATTATCTTTAACGGTGACTTTGCTCACCATTAATGTGACCGGGCGAACTTGTATATCAGTATTTAGAATGGCAAAAACGCGCGAGTGACCTTTGACCTGGTCGCCCGTTAACGTGGCTAAAGCAGTACCAACAGGGCCGTCCAGTTCGCCAATGATTATTTCAGGTTCTGCGGCTGTTCCCGGAGGACCGCCAGCGACTAAGGATTCACCGGTCCGCAATACAATTCTTTCACTCATGGGGTTTCTCCAAAAAAGGTAGTTAAAAAATACTTAAGATTAATAAAGTAAAAGAATAGAATAGCATATTTGCTAGATATATTTATTTGCTTTATGGCGACAAGGCTAACAATTCGGGATCATAATCGTGATGTAGCTGGATTGACTTATGTCTATCCGGTTTTGTCGAGGCGAGCAGGTGGGGTTTCTGTAGGTATTAATTTCAATGTGAATAATGCCTGTAACTGGCGCTGTGTTTACTGCCAAGTTCCGAATTTATCCCTAGGGAGTGCGCCTGATATCGATTTGTTGAAATTAAGAGAGGAGTTGTGTTTTTTTTTGGGTTATGTCGATTCAGGGCGTTTTTATAAAGACTTTTCAATAGATCCTAAGTACCGAGATATTAAGGATATCTCTATTTCAGGAAATGGTGAGCCCACAAGTCTTGATTGTTTTTATGAGGCTATTGAAGTCATTAAAGATGTTTTGGAGAGTACCTCTAGGATCGGGCAGATACCATTGGTGTTAATTACCAATGGTAGTTTGTTGCACCGAAAGGGAGTGCGGCGTGGATTGGCGTTATGGGGTGCATTAGGCGGGCATGTTTGGTTTAAAGTGGACAGTGCAAGTTTAACAGGACGGCAGTTAATTAATAATACGATGATGGGAGTTGACCGGATGATGGATAATTTAAAGTTTGCCGCTCAAAACTGTGATCTTTGGTTGCAAACGTGTTTATTCAATTATAAGGAAAAAATAAACTTTGACGATGAGTTGAAGGATTATCATCTATTTTTGCTGGGGGCGCGAGAGAAGGTCAAAATACAGGGTATATATTTATACACAATCGCACGGCCTTCCTTGCAACCGGAGGCGTTGGCGATTTCTCCAATGCAAGGCTATCAGTTAGATCGGGTAGCAGATGGTCTAAGAAGGCTGGGTTTTAAGGTGCAAGTGAGTTATTGACGGGTTTGTTTCTCAGATATGTGTAGCTTAAAAATAACGCGGTAATGAGTGTTAGCCAGATGGTTACCATGGGACCGATGACGCCGTCATAATTACTGACCATAAAATACCAGTCAGAATTAGGGTTTCGGTTTAAGAATGCGGAATTAGTTTTAATAAGAAAGACCCAGCCTGCATGGATTCCAATGCATAAACCCAGACTCATAGGGAATTTGGTTCGTATTGTGGCAAGAAAAATACCCACGCTCATGAGGGCAATGAATGCAGATAGGTTTTCAGGGTTAGTGAGTTGGGTGAGAGCGTCAGTGATGAGATAGTAACTACTGGAGAGACTGGCTTCATCGGCAGGAATTTCTGTTTTGCTTTTAAGAAAATGTAGTCCGGCGTAATAAAAGGCGCTGAGAACAATTGCAAATAGAGTCCCGTTTGTACGCTTAAAACTGGTCAGTAAAATGCCTCGGAACAACGCTTCTTCCGGAACGGAAATAAGGAATGAGATAAGCAGTATTTTAAGCATCTTTTCGGTCATTATTGCGGGTGTGAATTGAAAGTTTTCATCAATAACCCAGATATTAAGATGGTAAAGAGCAAGAAATACGGGAATTAGGATGGTGATGCCGATAAGTAACCCTGCCATTATTTGTAGCGCAAAGTTTTTCTTGGGTGAAATCCCTAAGTCTGCCTTAGAAAAGTTCAATAAATACATCGTGGGAAAGATGGTGAGTATTAAAAGTATCAGTGCCGTTTTGCTAATGAGTTTACGTAAAGGAATGGCGCCATCAATAGCGATAAATAAAAAATAACCCAGAATACCTGAGATAATGATTGCAATGGTTAATACGGCGAGCGGGGTCAGTGCAAAAAGTATTTTTTTCATAAAGTGAACAAATGTTTTTTTTATTGTTAGGTGATGGGGTATTAAGTTATAATACCTTGATAATTCAAATGCGAATGTGGCGGAATTGGTAGACGCGCTGGTTTTAGGTACCAGTATCTTTGATGTGAGAGTTCGAGTCTCTCCATTCGCACCATACTTATATTCTAATGGATGTTGGTTTGACCCGTCTATAACTAGATTAGTTACTAGAAGCTGTTAGCAGAACATCATCAGACCCAATCTATATTGTATATCCCCGTAAAATTTATTGAGGTAAATAAATGCAAATTTCTGTTGAGAAAGTTTCTGATTTGAGCAGAAAAATGACTGTTCGTGTTTCCGAAGAAATCATTCAAGAAAAAATGGAAGCCCGGCTTAAGACCTTGGCTAAAGACGTGAAGTTAGATGGTTTCAGACCAGGTAAAGTGCCTTTTCATGTCGTTAAGAAAATGTTTGGTGAGAAAGTGAGGGGTGAAATAACCGGTGAATTGATCGAATTATCCTATTATGAGGCTTTGCAAAGTGAAAGTCTGAAGCCAGCAGGGCCGCCGCATATTGTGCCGAGTGAAAATCAAGAAAAGGATAATGGTTTCGAATACATTGCAGACTTTGAGATCTTGCCGAAAGTTGATTTGGAGGGCATTGATAACATTGAGGTCCAGCGACCTATTTGTAGCGTGCAAGCAGAAAATGTTGAAAAAACAATTGAAACTTTACGACACAATAAAAAAGAATGGAATGCGGTGGAGCGTAGTGGTCAAGTGGCTGATCGTTTAACGTTTCATTTTTCTGGTATTTGTGACGATAAGAACTTTACAGATGGAAAGGTTGAGAATTATCAGTTGGAATTAGGGACAAATCAAATGATTCCTGGTTTTGAAGATGAATTGATAGGTCTGGACGCTGGGCAGCAGAAAGTTTTTGATATTGTATTTCCTGAACAGTACGGTAATGCTGACTTAGCAAGTAAAACCGCTACATTTGATGTTGAGGTTGTTCTTGTGGAAGAAGTCAGTTTGCCTGTTGTTAATGAAGAATTTATTAAGTCTTTTGGTAGTACGGCGAATGATGTTGATTCATTTAAGAGTGAAGTGAGATCAAATTTAGAAGTTGAATTAGGCCAAGCGATTAAACGTCGAGTTAAGAATCAAGTCATGGATTCGTTATTTGATAAATTCCCAATTAACCTCCCTGATGTACTGATTGATCAGGAAATAGAAGTGCTTAAGCAGCCTTATAAGGAAAATGCTAAGCGTCAAAATAAGGTTGTTAATGATAACGATTTACCGCGGGAGATGTTTGAAGATCAAGCTAAACGCAGGGTAACGTTGGGGCTCGTGTTGGCTGAAATTATTCAAGAAAATGCTATTCAAGTGGATGCAGCAAGAGTGCGTCAAGAAATTGAAGTGATGGCTAATACTTATGAGAAGCCGGATGATATGATAAATTGGTATTATGCGGATAAGAAGCGTTTGGATGATGTTGAAAAAATGATTCTAGAAGAGCAGGTGATTGATTGGGTCATTGATCAAAATACAGTGGTAGAGGTGGACGTCGCGTTTGATGAATTAATGACGCCACAGAATTCAGGGGTTGTAAATGGTCGATTTTAACGAAAGTTCTTTTACTATGACCAATAGTGGATTGGTACCAATAGTTATTGAGCAAACGGCTCGAGGTGAGCGTTCTTTTGATATTTACTCGCGATTATTAAAGGAGCGGGTTATTTTTCTAGTAGGGCAAGTTGAAGATCATATGGCTAATTTGATCGTTGCCCAATTGCTTTTTTTAGAATCAGAAAACCCTGATAAAGATATACATCTTTATATAAATTCCCCGGGTGGATCTGTTTCTGCCGGATTGGCCATCTATGACACCATGCAGTTTATTAAGCCAGATGTTTCAACTATGTGTATTGGACAAGCGGCGAGTATGGGGTCTTTGTTGCTTACTGGGGGCGCTCAAGGTAAACGTTATTGTTTGCCTCACTCAAGAATGATGATTCACCAACCACTAGGCGGTTTCCAAGGGCAGGCTTCAGATTTTGATATTCATGCTAAAGAAATTATTTTGGTTCGGGAACGGCTTAATCGGATTATGGCAGAACATACCGGTCAATCGATGAAGAAGATTCAGAAAGATACGGATAGAGATAATTTCATGAGTGGAACCGATGCGGTGAATTTTGGCTTGATTGATCAAGTCTTGGTCGGTCGGGCAGCAGATTCTGATAAATGAGTGTTTTCATTTGTTTGAGTCTATTAAAATTAAATATAAGAGTGATCTGATAAATTAGGTTTCAGAGGTTTTTTTAATGAGTGATGATAAACGCAGTGTAGATGATGATAAATTATTGTATTGTTCGTTTTGCGGTAAGAGTCAGCATGAAGTCAGGAAGTTGATAGCGGGCCCATCTGTCTATGTATGTGATGAATGTGTAGAACTTTGTAATGATATTATTCGTGAAGAGTTGCAGGAAGAACCGGGTTCTAATAAAGCCGATCTTCCGACCCCGAAAGAAATTAATCAGGTTTTAGATGAGTATGTAATTGGCCAAAATAGTGCTAAGAAGATTTTGGCTGTTGCGGTGTATAACCATTATAAGCGGCTTAATAATCCACAGAAAGATGATGTGGAGCTAGCAAAAAGTAATATCTTGTTGATTGGGCCAACCGGCTCAGGGAAGACGCTATTGGCTGAGACGTTAGCGAAACTGTTAGACGTGCCCTTTACTATTGCCGATGCGACAACATTAACAGAAGCCGGCTATGTGGGTGAGGATGTAGAAAACATCATTCAAAAAGTACTACAGAATTGTGATTATGATGTTGAGAAGGCTGCGTCAGGAATTGTTTATATTGATGAGATAGATAAGATCGCTAGAAAGTCTGATAATCCCTCATTGACGCGTGATGTTTCTGGCGAAGGGGTTCAGCAGGCCTTGTTGAAGCTGATTGAAGGTACAGTCGCCTCTGTACCGCCACAAGGGGGGCGAAAACATCCGCAGCAAGAATTTGTACAAGTTAATACCCGTAATATGTTATTTATTGTGGGTGGTGCTTTTGCAGGTTTGGATAAGGTTATTAACGATCGTACCGAGAAAGGTGGAATTGGTTTTTCTGTTGATGTAAAGAGTAAAGTAGATAGCAGCAATGTGGGTGAGGCCTTTGCAAAAGTTGAGACAGAAGATTTAATTAAGTATGGGTTGATTCCAGAATTTATTGGGCGATTACCCATTATTGCTTCACTTGAGGAATTAGATGAGAAGGCATTAATTCAGATTCTGACAGAACCTAAGAATTCACTTGTTAAGCAGTATCAATTACTTTTTGATATGGAAGGTGTTGATCTGGAGTTCAGGGATGACTCGTTATTGGCAATAGCTAAAAAATCCACACAAAGAAAAACGGGTGCACGAGGGTTAAGGACCATTGTGGAATCAGTTCTTTTGGATACGATGTATGAAATACCCTCGACTGAAGGTGTCACTAAGGTCGTGCTTGATGCTTCTGTGATTGAGGGTGAAAATCCGCCTTATCTGGTTTATGAAAATGATCCTATAGCCGCATCCGGCACAGATTCTTAAGACGTTGTATTGTTAAGCGAGTATAGTTGATAGCGTATCTGGTTAGGTATGGGTGCTAGATACAATGCTTGTTATTTTGAAGTTCAACCCCATAATTAGTTGTAGATTGCGTGAGCAATTGAACTGAATTACTAGAAGGTTCCGCGATGGAAACAGATGAAACCGTTTTACCGATGACTAATACTTTAGTGCCTGTTTTGCCCTTGCGGGATGTTGTTGTATACCCGCATATGGTTATCCCTTTATTTGTAGGGCGAGACAAGTCTATTGACGCGCTTGATGTCGCGATGAAAGAAGATAAACAAATCTTATTAATTGCTCAGAAAGAAGCGGAAATTGATGATCCTTCATTTGATGATTTATACGAAATTGGAACATTAGCGAATATTCTACAGTTGCTTAAATTACCCGATGGTACTGTAAAAGTACTGGTTGAAGGTTCTGAACGTTGCAGGGTTTCAGAAATCAAAGAAACGGGAAGTTTTTATTCAGCTTTTGTTGAAACGTTAGAGGATTCATTTGATTTAGATGAGGATGAAGCGGATGTATTAGTTCGGACGGTAATTAGTTCATTTGATCAATATGTTAAATTGAATAATAAGATTCCGCCTGAAGTATTGAGTTCACTCGCGGGTATTGATGATGCAAGTCGTCTGGGTGATACTATTGCCGCACATATGGTATTAAAAATAGAAGAAAAACAAATTATTTTAGAGACTGCTCAGGTTGCTGATCGTTTAGAAAATTTAATGACCCTCATGGAAGGCGAAATGGGCCTTTTAGAAATGGAAAAGAAGATTCGTGGTCGTGTAAAGCAACAAATGGAAAAGAATCAGCGAGAGTATTACCTGAATGAGCAAATGAAGGCTATTCAGCAAGAGTTAGGTGAGATGGATGATGTGCCTAATGAAATAGAAGAAATGGCTGCCAATATTAAAAAGTCAGGGATGTCTAAGGAGGCAAGGACTAAAGCTGAGTCAGAATTAAATAAGTTAAAGTTGATGTCGCCTATGTCAGCAGAAGCGACGGTTGTCCGCAATTATATTGAATGGATGATTAATGTTCCTTGGAAAAAGAGAACCAAAGTGCGTCATGATTTACAAATTGCCGAAGCAGTGCTTGAAGCTGACCATTTTGGATTAGAGAAGGTTAAAGAACGTATTTTGGAATACTTGGCGGTTCAGCAGCGAGTTAGAAAGTTGAAAGGTCCCATTTTATGTTTGGTTGGACCACCTGGCGTTGGCAAAACTTCGTTGGGGCAGTCTATAGCGCGGGCGACAAACCGGAAATATGTTCGGATG
>JYMV01014455.1_pt1 | contig 49150 bp, 39 predicted proteins | sample 338911 | NCBI WGS metagenome assembly JYMV01 (sample SAMN03354496, study PRJNA234377) | hydrothermal vent metagenome | biome: Deep sea; feature: Hydrothermal plumes at the Eastern Lau Spreading Center, Western Pacific Ocean; material: Seawater | place: Tonga | collected 2009 | depth 2000 m m | reverse complement strand
TGAACCTCGGGGAGATAGGCATCATCGGTGATAAGTCTTACCTGTGTTCCGCTGTTGTGTGCAACTAGAATGGCGCCAATAATGGTATCGCTGTCGATTTCATAGAAACAGAGGTCCACGGTTTGCTCGGCGGATAGAATCTGTTCGGCCAGCTTGAGGTCTAGTCGGTCGCCGCCAACTTCGCCGGCTGTCTTGTTAAAAAATACAAACCACTCAGCATCTTCTTCACCTGTTGGGAGGAGGAGCAGATCGCAATGTGATACAAAAAATAGTGTGCTGACAATCGTCAGCATTAATATCAGACGGTTTACACCGACTGAATTTTTACTCATCTCGCCGGAGATATTTCTTGTAGCCCATAACGACGGAAGCCACAAGTAGATAGCGAACGAAGAGATTGCTCAAAGGGAAAGGAGCAAACTTCAGCTTGAGTTTGGCGACGCTTACGTTAAAAGAGTGCATCAGTAAAAATCCAATTAAACGCTTCCAAGAAAAGTGACCGGGCGCAACAAAATCCACTCCCGTAAACGGTGCCAGTTTGGGGAATTTCTCAAGTATAATAGGCAGATTCTTCTCACCGTATTCCCGGAAGTTGGCCATAGCCTCTTCCAGTGTTTTCAGCTTGTGCATCTTGACTTCAATCTCAGGAGCGTAGAAAAGTCCATCCGGATAGTTCTGCCAAAGGCGGTAAGCGTATTCGAGATCTATGCCGTATCCCGGTAAATCCTCATTGAACAGTCCTGTCTTTCCCACGGCTTCCCTCCGGATTGAGGTGCAGGTCATTATAAAATATCTAAACGGCAGCGGCTGGCCTTCGGGAACCAGTTTTGCTCCCCGCTTGCCTTCAAACAGATAGCGGTGGTATTTGTCCAGGAGTTCGGTGGAGTGGGGCAGGAGGTTCGAAAGCAGACCCACTGTTTGTTCATCCGTATAGCGACTGGCGTGTCGGGAAACGAAATCGGGCGGCAGTTCAATATCGCAGTCCACAAAGATAAGCAATTCTCCAGTGGACGTTCTTACACCCGAGTTCCGGGCGGCTGTCCGCCCCCGGTTTCCCTCGTGACGAATCACGCGGCACTTCTCCCGCCATTCCGGATTTTCCAGAAGCTCAGCCGTTCCGTCCGTGGAGGCGTCGTCCACCATGATTATTTCTAATTGCTCGGATGGATAGTCCTGATTAAGGAGCGGTGGAACCGTAATGGGAAGGATATCGGCTCCGTTGTAGATGGAGACGATGAGGGAGACCTTCATTCCTCGCCTTTTAAAATGTGTTCGAACTGTCGCACGTTCTTTTCCCAAGTGAACTGCTGTACGGCATCTCGACCTGCCTCAGCCAGTTGTATCCGCAGTTCATCGTTATCTAGAAGCTTGCGCACCGCTTCAGCTAAAGCGTCCACGTCACCAACAGGTCTCAAGAGCCCTGTCTTACCATCTGTAATGAATTCCTGTACACCTTCATTCGCTGCTGCTACAACAGCGCAGCCGCACGCCATGGCTTCCATGGGCGGAAGTCCCCAACCTTCCTGATGACTGGTGTGAAGGAAGACAGAGGTGGAGTTGTATATTTCCTTCAGTAGGGGAATGTCGGGACGGATGCGCAGTTCAATCCACTCGGGAATTGTTGCACTTGGCTTCCTGGCAGCAAAGATGATGGCCTTCAGTTTGGGATGTGTCTCCTTCACATTTTTTAAAATCTCAATGCCTTCACTGCCACCCTTGATGGGAAGCCGGTGATAAAGCATGGTCACTCGCAGCGGTCTGGAGTCAATGGGTCTTTCCACCGAGAATTCTGTTGGATCGAGAGCGATGGGGACAGGACCGTAAGCTTTTTCACCCATTTCTTCCGCGGCTACCTTCAGCCACTTGGCGATGACGATTTTTTTCAGCGGCAGTTTCCACGTGCTCCGGATGAGTTCAGCATTCCCGAGATAAGTCTCCAGGTTCTGGAGGTAGTAAATTTTTTCACCTTTCTCTGGCGGCATCTCATCCACCCAGAATGCTGTCTTCCAGGCGGAAGCTATGAGCACGTCACCATCGGGAATAAATTTGGGGTCCGGTGCGGAGATAATCAGATGCTCAACACCTTTGGGAGTTTCGTAATACGGCCGATCCTCCACACCGTGCCACCGGTCTCGAATCCGTATTGCTCCAACCTTCAGTAGGTCTCGTAACCGGTAACCCTCGCTTTTGGGTGAGATGATAGTTACTTCGTGCCCACGCTTTTGAAGCTCACCGGCATAACGATAGATAATCTTCACTCCGCCTACCGGAATCTTGATCAGGCATGGGAGAAGAAAGCTGATTTTCATTACGGAAGTGGTTGTTGAAGAATTTTGGAATAGGCCTCTGCTGTCTTCTTTGCAGAGTGTTCCCAGAGGAAGTTATCCATGATGTGCTTTTTTAATCTGTCGTCATGCGACTTACTTAGTGCCTCCTGAATCCCTGCAGAAATGGCTGTTTCAGAATAGGGATCAACATATGTAGATAAATCACCGAAGTAGTCTTTTGTCCCGCCATGGGGAGTAATGACGATCTTAGCGCCAGCCAAAGCGGCTTCCATGGCAGCAATGCCGGGTGTCTCGAACTTAGATGGTAAGGCGAATACTTCGCAGGCGGCGTAGGCTGATGCCAGGAGTGGGTCGTCGTGATCTATACCGTTAATGATGGTGATATTGGGATTCTTTTTAGCTTCCGCGAGACACTTGTCTGCTTCCTCAGAAGGGTGAATTTGTCCTATAATGACAGCAGGACGATCACACAACTTTATTGCTCGAATGAGCGATAGCACATTTTTTCTATCAGGACCGATATGACCTACATTCAGGATAAAATCCCTAATTCCATATCGCTCTACAAAGAGATCAGGTGTTGCATGAGCGAATCGAGATTCCACGCCGTTAGGGATCACTGTGATTTTCTCTTCCGGAATCCCGAAACTGTCTCGGATAAGTTCTGCTTCCGCAGATGTGTTTGGAACTATGTGTATCGCCCAGTTGCAGATGTCGTTCATGATGCTGGAAACCGACATGAATCCGCGTACTGCCTGACCGGCAGCTTTAGTTAATGTCACCGCCTTTCGGACAGTCCCAGCTGACCTGCGGGTAAAGTAGATAGGACTTAGTACATACGGGATATCGTGGCTATGCAGATATCCTGCCAGATCATACATGCCGTGACTGGCACCAAAAAGGTGAAAGATATCCGTCTTAAGGATTTCATCCCGGGAGTCCCAAAAATCCAAAAGACGAACTTGAATCCCCATCTTCTCCAGATGTTTCTTTGTTTGCAGGATTTGTGTTTTCGGACCTCCATGCCGCAGCATGACAGTGTGGTAACTAGCGAGTGTTATTTCCATGGATTGATTTTGGAACGAATATGATCAAAGTTATTGGTAAGCATTTTGCGGCTGATTCGGTTACGGACGGCCATGGGAACTATAGCAGGTAGTGAGGTAGATTCTTGCCAATCCAGTTCGTTGAAAGTGATCACATCGGACATTGGAGTTACAGCCTCACTCCCATCTGAATTTTTCACCAAAAGTTGAGCTTGTTTCTCAATACCACCACTTTTTATGGTCAACTTTCCTGTAGAAATATCAGAACCCCATTTAATGCGATCCCGAATTTTCCACCATTCAGCATAACCACCTAATGTAACGCTACTGATCTCTTTTTCTTGAATCTGCTCCATGAACCAATTTAGTACATCAAGATTGGCTGAGGAAGGATGATCGTAGATAAAAATAGGGAGCCGGTGTGCTGAATTAGTATCCATGACTGCTGCAAAATAGTGTTTAATATCCTCTTCATTGTGCTTTGCATTTTTTAGTCGCCCGGCGCTGATTGGATGGACCGGCAGTTGCAGAACAGAACTGAATCTATCTCCCAGCCAAGGGTAGAAAGGGTGGTCATCGTAAGCTAATCCAAATTCAGATGAATATTTGAAGCCCGAACTTTCAACCGCTTTGGCAAGGGAAGAATTCCATTCGCCAAATGGAGCCGCATAACCTGAAGGAGAGATTTTATCGCCAGTAAGAAGCGATTTACCGTGCTTGATATCCGTTTCGCTCTCGTAATAACTCTTAAACACCTTGTGTTGGAAACAGTGCAAACCGATTTCCTGATCTTTCATCTTTTCGAACTGACTAAGCCGCTTCCTAGCACTTCCGGTCTCCACAAACCAGCTTGCTGAAATAGTGTGTTTGCGGCACAAATCGTACAGATCCGAGATATGTTTTTCGTCGGCGAAATCGGTATCTATCCGCAGATTGAAACAAGACGGCTTTCCCTCTGGAAACGGGTGCAGTGAGACAAAAGGAAGTTTACGTTCTCGAGAGAGGAACTCCAGACTGTACTGCACAATTTCGCGGATGGTGTGCTTGGAGCATCGAGCGACTCTCTCGGTCGGAAGGTATCGTGATACTGAGGGGAATTGCCGTCGTCGTATATCACTATTCAGAAGCAAGCCTGTCAGTCCGCCCGGGAGAATGACTGCCGACCCTTTACCCTCCCGCACAATCTCAACAAGATTCATCCCATCGTTGGCGAAAAGGTCGTCTGCTTCTTCGGGCACTGTTAGAGAAGCGTCAATAAACCCGGGCAATACATTGCCGAAAAGTGATTCAGCTCTTGGCTGAATGTAGTCAACATATCGGCGTTGTGACTTTATGCCGAAAAGCCATTCTGCTTCGGGTGCCTCCATCAACAGAGAACCTCCTGAGTGAATGTAGCTTAAGAGATTTTTCCGTAAATTGTCACTTCCCTTAGCTGAAACTATAATGGTGACGATGTGACTGTGAGATATCTCTTCAGTTGAAGATAACGGTGAAAAAGGGAATCCTATCTGACCGGAAAGAAGCGACCATTGGGGTTGAACAGCAGTAATTCCTATAGCGAGTTTCATAAAATAGACCTCTTGATAAACTGCCAATCATCTCGACTGAATCCAATTGAAAAAAGGAGGGAGGGCAGTGCAAGAATGACAACAGCGATAGAGACAATGAGAGGACTCAGATGCATTACCATGGCTCCACCAGTTAAGAGGACCATGATTACCAGCATGGGAAAAAGTACAACCCTTTCGATACTGAATGGAATTTCATCCTGGATATGACGAACCATTACTAGGAAAGTAATCAGCTGAAAAACTACCAGAGCCAGCGGAGCAACCAACTGAGAATCTCCTGGTAATGGAAAGAGTAAAATACCAGTAAAACCGATGGCGCCAACAATGAGAGATCGAGTATAGAGTTTTTCTTTTTTCAGTGCGATAAGCGTAAACGAAAGGGTGCTGCTGAGCAAGGTGAGTATAAAATAGATCACAAGAATATCAAAAATAGGTACTGACGCACGGAATTCATTTCCAAACAGAAGGGGAAAGAGTTTGCCTCCAGTAATAATGAAGACCGTTCCAAGAAAGAATCCGATTAGAGCAATGAACTTGATGGCTCGATAAAAGCGGCGCTGAAGCACTTCACGACCTTCCTGAGCACTGCGACTGATAATGGGGAAGAAGAGTGTGTAGTAAACTCGATCCAGCATAAGGAAAACCACTATAACACGAAAAGCGATATTGTAAAGTCCGACATCGGAAGAAGACTCGAATAGTGTCAAATAGATGATTGGGAACTGAAGTACAACCTGAGCGATCAGATTAGCAAAACCTAGGGGGATAGATTCACGCATGAGTTTAATAGGTGTTGAATCGAGGGGTTTTGTCTCAAGCGAGCTGGTGGGAATGTATTTTGAGTACAGCCACAAAAAAAGCGCTTGAACTGCAACACCACCGCCCCAGGCGATGGGGACAAATATCATGTCTCCGCTGCTTTCAACAAGTGCCAACACCATAACGAGATAAACGGTCATCCCTAAAATTCTTGCCAGCGCCAGAGTGCCAATCCTGCGGATGCCCTGGAAAAGCCAATCGAGAGACAAAGAAGCTGGAATGAGTCCGATGAGGTAGAGGATGGCCACATCTCTGGAAACAGTATTCGAGATTATAAACCACAAAAGTGCTCCTCCCAACAGCGCGACCGAGATCGAAAGCAGTAAGCGGGCTGAGCTTATCTTTATTCTCAGCGAGCCAAGACTGACTTTCTCCATAGCGGCCGACCGTGTACCGAGGATAGGCAGGCCCAAGTCTGCGAAGATACTGCCGTACATGAGGATAGCCGTTCCTAGGGCGATGATGCCCATCCCCTCCGGGCCGAGAGTGCGAGCCAAATAGGTGATTGCCACCAGACCCAGCAATTTACTCCCTATTTCAGCGAGTGATAAAGCTGCCAGCTCGGAAGGAAGCCGCTTCACTTCTCAGTTTCTCCTTCGATTGCTTCACGTAAGCCAGCTATTCGTTTCTCGATGGAGAACTCATCGATTATGCGTTGTCGCGCTGCCTTGCCGGCAGTATCATCTTTCCCGAGAGCATCCTGGAGAGCTTGCACCAAAACGTCTACATCATTCGCAGGTATGACGGAACCAGTGGCATCAATGAGAACGGAAATTCCACCCACATCTGATCCTACAGGGACAGATCCGCAAGACATGGCTTCCATAAGAGTGTTAGGCATCCCTTCAGTCCGGCTCGGTTGACAGTAAACTTTCGCATCCTGATAATGCGTGATAAGTTCCGCTTCAGAGAGGAAAGGGACAATCTGTAAATTACTGGGAATAACAAGTCCCACTTTTTCCAAAAGAGTTGGTTCAGTCCCAATCAGAGTAAAAGTAGTGTTCGACATTTTGGAGGCAGCTTCCACGAGGAGATCAACGCCTTTTATTCTCAATCGAGCTGAACTGTTGCAAGCGGTGACTGTGAGCACTCCCTTTTTCTCAATTGATGAGGGTGACCACTGTTCAGTGTCCACTCCAGTGGGGAGATAATGAAGGTTTGCACCGTTATAATTTGCAATCGCTTTTGCTTTTTCAATGATGGACGGAGCTACAGCCAGTGCCATGTCAGCTTTACGGAAGGCATATCGAAGGAGCGGTCTTCGCCAGCGACTTAACCAGATGCCATAGTTTAGCTCTTTATCAGCTGAAACATCTGCACCTCCGAGAATGAGGATTGTTCTTTTACCGAGTAATCGTCCGAGAAAAACCAACCACGCGCTGTAGGTTGATGTGAACCAAGAAATAACAACGTTTGAGGAAATAACTCCGGTGGTAATTTTAAGGATAGCTGATAACCCAGACGCAGTCACGAATTGCATATTTGCGAATGAAGAAATGGCTTCTGCATCTCGTCTGATAAACGACAGATTCAGTGAAGAAAAAAGGAAAACTCTGTCTTGTCCAGAGGAGGTAGTGTACTTCTTTGGAAAAATTATTTTACTTCCCAGAATCAGCGAGACAAACAGGAGCACGGCTCCCAATCGAGCCCAAATAGTACCTCCGAGTAATTGTGCTAAAAGAACTGCAGCACCGGAAAAAACGAGGATCCCCATGACTCGTCCCCATTGATAAGGTACCTTGAAGAACAGTCTGGAGATAAAGTAAGTAGTTACTGCCATGGTCCCGTGCCCGAAGATAGTAGCTAACGCCGCACCGGTTATTCCATACGGTGGTATTAATATATAATTGAGGATGATATTAACTACTGCTCCCGAAGCCGTAGCCAGAGCAATGTAACCGGTTTTCTTGGCAAAGTAAATTCCAGGGAGAAAGTTGAAGTACGCTCCCTGCAGTATATAGGCGATCAAGATGAACGAGACGATAATTTCAGCAGAGTAGTAGTCTGACCCAATCAGAGAATAGCCTGAGATATTTATACGAATAATTTCAGGAATGAACAGTGTTATCGTAAGCCAAACAAAGGCAGCCACAGAAACGTACAAAGTAAAAATCCGTGAGAATAGCGGTTTCGACTCGGGTTGATCACCCTGCTTGAGAAAGAACGGCTGCCAGGCATAGTTAAAGGCCGTAGTGATGAGCAGCATGAAGATGCCCAGTTTATACCCGGCACTGTAGATCCCCACTGTAGCCGTACCCTTGAGTTGCAGGAGGATAATTCGGTCAATCATCTCCATGGCGATACTGGCAACGCCGGCCGGGATGAACGGGAGCCCAAACTTCATGAGGTTCTTCGCATCAATTGTGGAGAAACTGAAGCGGATTTCCGGAAGTGCGGTGAGAAATGATCCCACTGCAGTTACGGTTGATGCTACAAGAACGCTTAGGAAGACTCCGGTAATCCCCATCTCCATAACAGCCACAAAATAGATGGATAGTCCCAGCGTGGTCAAGACGTTCAACATCCGAATAGTTGTGAATTGTCCTGCTCGGTTCATGAGGCGGAGAAATGCCAGGGGGACAATGGCTATAGTATCCAACAAGAGGATACCGGCGCAGTAGACAAACAGTTTCTCACTATCTGAAGAACCCACTATCAGCTGGGATATAGGTCGTGCGAGAGATGCAATGATCAATGAGAGTGCTGTGCTGGTAACGACTGAGAGCCAGAAAGCCGTAGAGAAACGTTTACGCAGTTCCGTAGGATCTTCAATCTCTCCAGCGAATCTCATAAATGCTGAGTCGATTCCGTAATGATAGACTATATTCATGAATCCGAGAAAAACATAGATGAGAGCGACCATTCCATATTCTTCTACGGATAGAACATTGGTCAGCAAAGGGAGTAGGAGAAAAGTTACCAATCTGGCCAGGACGTTGCCAGTACCGTAGATTAGCGCCTGTTTTCCGAATGATTTTAGGGTGGAAGTCATGATTTGTCCCCGGAAGCTTTCCGGTGATTGTCGGGATAAAACACGATATGAAAGTTTTTAGCTGTTACGTCACTCTCCATCAGGAAGTTTCCGCGCAGGGAATTTAACAGGTGGGAAAGAGGGATACAAACATTGTGCTTCAGGGACGGGAGGCACAGGATTGGGGTTTTTCGATGCAAAAGGTTAGGAAAAATCCTTAATTTGTGATGGATGTAAATACTGAATCATATCAAAGTCAAGAATGAGTAATGAAAAAAATCAGTAAAGTATCTTCCCGAGAAATCCTCGATTCTCGTGGAAATCCAACTGTGGAAGTGGATGTTTCACTTTCTGATGGGAGCAATGGAAGGGCTGCCGTACCGTCCGGCGCATCTACAGGAACGCACGAAGCTATGGAACTGCGGGATGGGGACCGATCCCGATTTCTCGGAAAAGGTGTCCTGCGGGCTGTGACGAATGTGACGGATATTATCGGTCCGGCTGTGGTAGGAATGAACGCCGGAAACCAGCGTGAACTGGACGAGGCACTTATCAATCTTGACGGCACTGAGAACAAAAGCAGCCTTGGCGCTAATTCCATCTTGGGTGTTTCCATGGCATCCTGCCGGGCAGCTGCCGCCAGTGCTGGTGTTTCTCTTTTCCAGCATCTTTCAGATGGTAACGCTACTTTACTACCCATCCCCATGATGAATATCCTCAACGGAGGCCAGCACGCCGACAACAATGTAGATATCCAGGAATTCATGATTTTTCCTGTGGGTGCGGGCAGTTTCGCTGAGGCGCTTCGGATGGGCACGGAGACTTTTCATCATCTGAAAGCCGTTCTGAAATCCAAAGGTCTGAATACATCCGTTGGCGATGAAGGCGGGTTTGCCCCTAATCTGCGCTCCAACGAGGAAGCTCTAGAAATTATCTTAGAAGCAGCAGAGAAGACAGGATACTCCATTGGCAGCGATCTGGTTTTAGCCCTCGATGTAGCCGCCAGTGAAATCTACAAGAACGGTATCTATCATCTGGAATCCGAGGGGAAGGCACTTTCATCTGAGGAGTTGATTGACTATTATACCAGTTTGGTGAAAAAATATCCAATCGTCTCCATCGAAGACGGGTTAGCTGAAGATGACTGGGAAGGGTGGCAAAAGCTCAACACGGCCCTTGGCAGCAAAGTTCAGATCGTGGGGGATGATTTGACAGTCACCAACACTGTCCGGCTCCAGCGAGCCATTGATGAACAAGTGATGAATGCTATTCTTATTAAGCTCAATCAGGTGGGGACGGTGTCTGAAACCATTAATACAATTCGACTCGCTCGAAAAAATGGGCTGGCAACGATAGTGTCTCATCGTTCTGGTGAAACAGAAGATACTTTTATCGCTGATTTCAGTGTAGCCATGGGTGCTGGACAGATGAAGACAGGATCCGCTTCCCGGTCAGAACGCATCTGCAAATATAATCAGCTTCTACGCATAGAAGAGGAATTAGGATCAAAGGCAAAGTTCCCAGGAATAGAGATTTTGGGTAGGTCGTGAGAAATCGTCGGAGAAAACATCGCAGTAGAAGGTTGAAGAAAAATTCTGCCGGGCGCAATATCGTTCCAAAATTGCTACTGTTGGCCGGTGTTATTCTGGTAATCATTTTCTTTTTTGGGGATCATGGAGTTTATCGTCTCTATGAAATGAAAAGCAGGAAGGAACAACTACTGGTTGAAATAAATCAGTTGAAGAATGACAATTCAAATAAGGAAGAACTCCAACAGAAGTTATTAACAGATACTACTCACATCGAAGATCTTGCACGAGATTTACACAGAATGGCACTACCTAAAGAAAAAGTATTTAAGATGTTACCTAAGACCAAAGATTAAATATTTAGGTTGCTAAAAACCCAACATAAAATATACTTGATCGCCCCCTAATTTCGACTGAAAAGCCATCTCTACATCCTTTGGATCTTTTGCAAAAATGTAGATAAGTTCGGAATTCATTGACCGTCCAGGCTTTATGATACCGATACTATTTTTGCTTTTCATAATTTCCAGATTCCCGGGATTACCTTTACTATCCATTACAGAAAAAAGCATCAATGCACTCATATCTAAATTAGTTTTTCCTGAATTTTTCACTTTTACCGAGATAGTAATGGTTTTAGCATTTTTCTTGGCACCAAGCAAGCTTATAGATGCTTTTCCAGTTGTTTGTGTGTCGCCTATGATGCCAGCTATTCGGCTCTCTTTTAACGATTCAGCTAAAATATAAAATTCGATAGTTGCCTTAATATATTTTCCAGTTTTGTCTTTACCTAATTTTGTTATTTTTGCCCCTTCATTCAGTTCACCAATTGCCTCCCCGCCGGGCTTTACGAAAATATCGGCATCTTTAGAAACTTTAGTGACTTGGGCTGCCGATGGTAAACAGAATAAAAAGATGAAAAAGGGAATGAGTGGATTAATATTTCTACTGTCCATTTTTGTCCACCAGGTAAGCATCAAGATAAATATCAACTCTACGATTTTTTGCTTTTCCTTCAGCAGTATCGTTTGTGTCCACCGGCCGAAATTCCCCGTATCCCAAAGCAGAGAACTTATCTTCTTCAATTCCAGCGAAATTGCTTAATAATTTTACAATGTTCAAGGCTCTGGCACTGGAAAGCTCCCAATTATCTTTAAATTTAGTCTGGAGTCTTTCTGGTAAGGGCACATTGTCAGTATGGCCTTCACATCGTATTTCAATAGCAAGTTCCTTATTACGCTTCTCAAGTGCCTCCAGAAAATTCTTGTAAGTAGAATCGTTATGCACACCGACGATTGGGGACATCTTGACAATAAATCCGATCTGTCCTATGAGAGGGTGGAAAGTAGGTTTCAATTCTTCCTTTCCAGATCGAAACAGATCACCCCCAACACTTGCCATTGTTATTTTTACACCTTTAGTTACTCTATCCACAGACACATATGAGTTTCCCTTTAGTTGGTCATTTAATTCACTATATGTTTGATCTAATAACATATTTATAATACGGTCAATGTGTTTCTCGGCATCATTCATTATAACCAGCAGCATAATGAAAAAAGTAAGGAGTAGAGTTACCATATCACCGTAGGTGGTAGCCCAGGCAGTGCTTTTTGCCTTTGCTTCAGTAAAAGAGACTTTTTGGACTGTGCGGGGCACGAATTATTATTCTTCTAAACGTTCTCGCTGAGGTACAAATGTCATTAATTTCTCCCGGAGAATGATGGGATGATCTTTGGCGTGGATGCCGATGATTCCTTCCAACATGATATCTTTCATCATCAACTCCTCTTCAGACTTACGCTTAAGCTTACCGGCCATTGGCAGAAACAACAGATTCGAAAACAGCACGCCATAAAAAGTAGTGATAAGAGCTATTCCCATACCTCCTAAGAGATCTTCGAATCGCTTTGCCACATCGAAATCAACAGCTCCGATGCCAGTATCACCAGTACCACCAAAATTACTCATCATAATAATCAGACCAAGGACAGTACCTAAAAGGCCGAAAGCTGGTGCGTAAGCGCCCATGTAGAGGAAAATCTCTTGTCCGAGATTATGACGTCGATCGATATTTGACATCTCCAATTCAAGATAATTCCTTAGCCGGGCAGGATCTCTTTCATTAATTGCTAATTCTAAGCCGCTGCGTAAGAATTTATCATCAATGTTACCCAAATCCGCTTCGAGAGACATGATTCCGGTTTTTCGAGATTTCTCTGCTTTGTCAACCAGTTCATTGATGACTCGTTGATGACTTAAATCGCTCTTACGAAATACTTGTCCTAGTACTTTGAAAATTCCCAAAACATTTTTGATGGGGTAGTTTACAAGAGTCGCTGCAAATGTGCCGCCCAGAACGATACCAATAGAGGTGGCATCAAGAAACGAGGAGAGATCTCCTTGTTTACCGAGGATAGCCAGGACAATCAACCCTAGCCCGATGATTAGTCCAAATGCTGTACTTAAATCCATCGTTTTCCCTTTCTTAAATTAGTAACTGAATGAATTAAAGAACTTAGCGAGTTAATTCCTTACTGTCCAAGATGAAAGTAACCGGACCATCGTTTGTGAGAGTGACATTCATCATAGCGCCAAATCTACCAGATTGAACAAGGATTTCTTTTTCTAGAAGTTTTTTTATAAAAAACTCATATAGCTCTTTACCCTTTTCTGGTTTTGCAGCATGAATAAAACTAGGCCGCCGTCCATTTCGGATATCCCCGCAGAGAGTAAATTGACTCACAACCATAACAGAACCTCTTATATCTTTTAGCGAGAAGTTCATTTTATCGTTTTCATCACTAAAAATGCGAAGCTCAGTTGATTTCCGGGCGAGAAATTCTGCGTCTTTTACGTCATCATGCTGAAAAACCCCTAGAAGTATAAGAAGCCCTTTTTCAATAGCTCCGATAGTAGCACCGTCAATTGTTACTGATGCTTCTGATACTCGCTGCAGCAGGGCAATCATCAATTAATTTGTCCAGACATTATCATTCCCGTAGAGGTCCTTGAGTTTTGACAGGAAGGAGTTGTTGGAAGATACTTTAAGCCGTTTGGCAAGTATACGGTAATTACGGCCCTCTTCATCGTGGATGTGGAAAAGTAAAGGCGAGTTTCCAGAATGTTTCGTTGCCAGCGCGTAGAGGGCATCCACATCGTCAACTTTCATTTTATCTACTTCAATTAAAACGTTTACTGCATCGGTGTTGCGGTGCTGAAGTTCTTCTAGAGATAGTATATCTTCAGCTATGATTTTAGGAGTATCATTTTCCATTCGAGTAGTAGGGCGTCCCTTAACAAAAACCAGTTGTTCTTCTTGAATTAGTGAACGATGTTTATTGAAAAGATCGTGGAATACTAGAATGTCAGCCTTGCCACCTAAACAGTCAAGACTGAAAAACACCATTTGTTGATTCTTTTTATCGAAGTGGTGTCTGATATCTTGAATCATCCCACCCAGCTTTAAGATTTTTCCATGTTCAGACTCGTTGTGTTCGGTGAAATCGAAATTGGAAAAATTCTCTAATTCATCAGCGTATTTTAGCAATGGATGTCCAGTAAGATAAAATCCCATAAGCTCTTTTTCACGATCAAGTTTTTCTGTTTCACTCCAGTCAGAAACGTCAGGTAGGGAGGGAATTTTATGTACGTATGAAATTTCAGAAGCTTCAGAATCGAAAAGAGAGCACTGATCATCTTCTTTTTCTATCTGAGTTTGTTGAGCATATTTCAAGACGGTCTCGACAGCTTGAAACTTCTGACCTCGAGTACCTTCAAGAGAATCCATGGCTCCAGTTGCCACAAGACTTTCTAGAACTTTGCGGTTAACCAGCCTGAGATCAAGAGTAACACAAAAATCGAATAGCGTCTTAAACGAACCATGTTCCTTTCTGGCAGCTAAGATGTTTTCCAACGCTTTTGTGCCAACATTCTTGATTGCATTAAGCCCAAAAGAAATTGTCTTTTCATCAAGAGGTTTGAAGATAATGTGAGATTCATTCACATCGGGAGGATGGACAATTAGCTTCAGTTTACGACATTCGTTGATAAGTGTGACAACTCTGGATGTACTGTTCATTTCACTTGTTAGATTGGCTGCCATGAATTCGGCCGGATGATGAGTTTTTAGGTAGGCTGTCTGATACGCTACATAGGCATAAGCTGTACTGTGACTTTTGTTGAATCCGTATTGAGCGAATTTTTCTACTAGCCCGTAAATTGACTCTGCTTTCTTTTGACTAATGTTTTTATTTACTGCTCCGTTTATAAACTCTTTCTTTTGCCCAGCCATGAGTGATTTTTGTTTTTTGCCCATGGCTCGTCTCATGATGTCAGCCTGGGCAAGGGAGAAACCAGCAATTTTGTTCGCTATCTGCATAACCTGTTCCTGATAGACGATGATGCCATAGGTTTCCTTTAAGATGGGCTCTAAGTCAGGGTGGTCATACCTGATTTTCTTTCGGCCATGTTTTCTTTTGATGAACTCATCGATATTTTCCATAGGACCAGGTCTGTACAAAGCGTTCATGGCGATCAGATCTTCGATACAAGTGGGCTTAAGTTTTTTTAAATACTCTCGCATGCCAGAAGATTCAAATTGGAAGATTCCTACCGTGTTACCTTTGGCAAAAGTTTTGTAAGTCTTTTTGTCATCCAGAGGTATTTTAGAGAGAGTTATCTTTTGGCCCTTTTCTTTTAATAGAGATAAAGTCTGATCTATAACTGTCAGGTTTCTGAGCCCCAGAAAATCCATTTTCAAGAGCCCCAAAGACTCCAGAGATTTCATGTCGTACTGGGACATGACATCTCCCTGGGAAGATTTGTAGAGAGGAATGTAATCAGTCAGTTCGCCGGGAGCTATTACCACACCTGCAGCGTGAGTAGAGGCGTGTCGATTCATCCCTTCCAACACTTTTGAAAAGTCCATCAACTCTTTATGAGGTTGATCTTGTTTTGCAACTTTACCCAAATCTTTGTTTATCTGAATCGAGTGTTCCAGAGTAACTCCCGGTCCTCCGGGAATCATTTTGGCAATACGGTCCACCTCACTATAATTCATACCTAGTACACGGCCCACATCCCGCACAACTTGTTTTGCCTTCAGCTTACCAAAAGTGATGATTTGTGTTACGGAATTCTCACCATATCGTTGACGTATATACTCAATAACCTCCTGCCTTCGTTCGTAGCAGAAATCGATATCTATATCGGGCATTGATATACGTTCTGGGTTCAGGAATCGCTCGAAAAGAAGATCATGGCAGAGCGGATCGATTGTAGTTATATCGAGGCAATATGCAACTAGACTACCGGCAACAGAACCTCGTCCCGGACCAACAGGAATGCCATTCTTTTTAGCAAACTGAACAAAATCCATGACAATGAGGAAATAACCTCCGAACCCCATTTTCTTGATTACATCCAGTTCATATTGCAACCGTTGTTCCAGCTCGGGAGTTAAAGTACTATAACGTTTGTTAATTCCCATTCGACAGAGTTTTTCCAGATAAGCATCAGGATCATTCGATGGCTCACTATCTGGGATAGGGAAGCTGGGTAGCAGTGTTTTCCCGAGAGGTATATTTAAGTCACACGAATCAGCTATTTTTCGGGTGTTTTCAAGTGCTCCGGGATAATCTTTAAAAAGCTTCCACATTTCATCTTGGTTTTTGAAGTAGAACTCGGGTGTAGCATAGCGTTGTCGATTGGGATCATCCCGGTCTTTTCCGGTTCCCAGACAGAATAGTATATCGTGTGCTTCCCAATGTTCTTTTCGAGCATAATGACAATCATTAGTGGCTACAAGCGGTAGGTCTAATTCTTTGGCTAGATTGGATATCACTTTCCGGGCAATATCTTCTTCGTCAATCCCATGACTTTGCAGCTCAAGATAAAATCTGCCTGGGAATATCTCTCCGAACTCAAGTGCTGCTTTTTTAGCCGACTCAAGATTTCCTCTTACTGCAAACTCTTGGACTTCTCCTTTCAGGCAACCTGATAGACAGATGAGGCCATCACTATATTCTCTTAAGAGTTCTTTGTCTATGCGAGGGCGGTAGTAGAATCCCTCAAGATAACCTGTGGTTACCAGCTTGATAAGATTAAGGTAGCCCGTATAGTTCTGTACTAATAGAATCAGGTGATTGTTTCCCCAACCACCGTCTCGTTTAGGTGTTTTGTCAAGCCGACTACCTTGAGCGACATATATTTCACAGCCGATAATGGGTTTGATACCTGTTTTTTTCGCCGCCTTATAGAATTCGATAGCTGAGAAGAGATTACCATGCTCAGTTAGTGCCACCGTATCCATTTTTAAATCAGACATAGTCTCTGCCAATGTAGAGATGGTTTGGGCGCCATCCAGGAGACTATAGTCGGAATGATTGTGTAAGTGGACGAATTCTGATTGCATCGTTTGTCGCTATTTGATTGAGCTTCGAGACTTAAAAAGGGTTAACAATAACAACATTAACCAAGGTAAACGGCTAACAGCCCAACAATAATACACGCTTTCAAAATCTGTGCGATTCGTTTACAGTTCGTAATTGTTGGTGATTTCACGAGTGTAAGTAACACATAAAAGAGAGGAAATTCAATTCCGAAAATGAGAATTATCAAATATTTCAATCCATAAAATCCGAGAAAATATGGGATTAGAGCTCCAGCGCCGATCATAGTTGATAGAATAATAGCAAGAATGGCAGATTTTTTCTCTCCCGCCAAAACAGGAAAAGTTCGTAATCCTGCAGAACGATCACCTTCCAGATCTGCAATATCCTTCACCAATTCCCGCAGGAGTGTAAACCCGAAAGCCAACAGTGCCGGTACAATCAATCCCCAAAGGTTTCCAAAAGCAGCACCAGCGAAGATGAAGGTTAATCCGAGGATGAGCGCGACGACGATGTTTCCAAACAATGGCCACCCTTTGAACCATAGACTGTAGGCAATCATGAGCGGGACAGTAATGAGGCTGGCAATGATGAAAGCGTCACTGTTGAGGAAAGCAGAAAGGGTAATACCGGCAACGAACAGTAGAATTGCAGCGATTAAAGCAGTCATTTTGGATATAGCTCCTTTAGGTATGGGCCGTTCAGGGTGGTTTATTCTGTCCGTCTCGAAGTCCATATAGTCATTGAAGACGTTAGCAGAAGCGTTAAGAATAATAACAACGAAAACTGTTTGTAAGATGATGAATGGGACTTCTACTTCGAGGATGGAAGAGGAGATGACAATGGCTAAAGCTCCGAGGAGAAGATTCAGAGGGCGGAATAGTTGAAGGAATCCTAAGAACATTTATACTATACTTCTATTGCGAGAACCCGATCATCTCCGTTATAATCTTTAAACATATTGAGATTCACATACCCGGCGTTTGAGAAGATTTGCTTTACCTTCTGGGGATGTTTGTTTCTGCCAACTTCTAGAATTATCTGTCCGCCTTTCGATATCCAATCTCGTCCTTTTTCGGCAAAGCGACGATAGAATGTTAAGCCGTCATTTCTATCAGTGAGAGCCTGCATGGGTTCGTGATCTCGAATGCCCTTGGAGAGAGTTGATAATTCGTTGGGGGGGATATACGGTGGATTGCTGATCATTAAATCAAAATTATCGTCTAATTCTTTGCTTAAGATGTCCAGCTGCAGGAACTTGATCTGCTCAGAAACGCCATTGGAATTTGCGTTTTTCCGGGCTAATTCCAAGGTATCTTCACTGTTGTCAATAGCTATGATTTTAGCAGAAGGAAGCTTTACTGCAAGAGCGACAGCTACGCATCCGCTCCCTGTGCCTACATCGACAATGTTCTCTGCATTGCCACATTGCGCTATATCTATAGCAACTTCCACGAGGCGTTCAGTTTCTGGGCGGGGGATGAGGACGTTGGCATCGATGTGAAAGGGCAGTCCGAAAAACTCAGTCTTTCCAGTAATGTACTGAAGCGGTTCACCGGCGAGGCGGTGCTGCATCCACACTTTGAGCGTTTTTAACTGTATAGCCGAAACTTCAGTTTTGGCGTTTACATATAGCTCCATCCGAGAACAAGAGAGGAGGTCGCTTACCAGCCATTCCATCTCTTGCCGGGGATTCTCAATGTCTGTCTGTTGGAAATAGTCTTCTCCCCATTTAATCAAATCAATGATCTGCCGATTAACTGTTTTTCCGGGAGAAAGTATGGTCACACGTCTTGTTGGAGTTGTTCCATCTGTTCAGCAATGCGAAGTTGCTCAATCAGTTCAGCGATATCGCCATCCATGATGCTGTCTAATTTGTAAAGTGTAAGTTCAATGCGGTGATCCGTAACTCGACCTTGGGGGAAATTGTAGGTTCGAATTTTAGCGCTGCGGTCACCGGTGGAAACCATACTTTTGCGGATCTCAGCTCTCTCACTCTGCTGTTTTTCTTCTTCTATTGCCAGTAATCTCGACCTCAAAACTTTCATGGCAGCTACACGATTCTTATGCTGAGATTTCTCGTCTTGACAAGAGACGACGAGTCCCGTAGGAATGTGTGTTATTCGAACTGCAGATTCTGTTTTGTTAACATGCTGCCCACCTGCTCCACTGGCGCGGAAGGTGTCTATTCTAATGTCATCGGGATTAATCTCCAGATCTATCTCCTCGGCCTCGGGTAATATGGCCACAGTGGCTGCAGATGTATGAATTCGTCCACTTGACTCAGTTTCCGGGACGCGCTGAACGCGGTGAACGCCACCTTCAAATTTCATTTCACCAAAAGCGCCGTCACCCTTGAGTGCGAAGATGACTTCCTTCAATCCGCCTGATCCGGTTGGACTGCTGCTGATTGTTTCGGTGGCCCACCCCTTTCTTTCGGCGTAATGTGAATACATTCGATAAAGATCTGCTGAAAAGAGAGCAGCTTCTTCTCCGCCGGTACCGGCACGGATTTCTATTATTGTGTTCTTACTGTCGCGTTGATCCTTAGGGAGTAAAAGTATTTTCAGCTCATTTTCCTGCTGTTCTTGTTGACTGAAGAGGTCATCAATCTCTTCTTTGGCTATTGCTTTTAAATCAGGATCATCTCCATCCAAAATAGAACGATACTCTACAATTTGTTCTATAAGTTTGATATATTCTCGTCCTTTTTGTACTACTGGTTCCAAGTCGTGGTGTTGTTTAGCAATATCCCTGAACTTGGGAGGATTTGAGATGATCTTTGGATCGGAGAGTTGATCGGTAAGATCATCGTATGTATTGATGATTTTTTTGATTTTGTTCTGCATTATTTAATCACATAAGAAAAGCGGCTTCTCCTGCACTTTAGCTCAAGAGAAGCCGCCCAATCGTTGATGATAAAGTTACTGGTCTTCTGTTGCTTCCAGTTTATACTTTTTCCGAAACTTCTCGATCCGGCCGGCGGTATCAACAAGTTTCTGCTTTCCGGTAAAAAACGGATGGCAGGCAGAGCAAATTTCCACCCGCAAATCTCCCACAGTGTTCCTTACCTGGAAACTGTTCCCGCAAGCGCAGGTTACCATGCCTAGTTTATACTCAGGATGTATCTCTTTTTTCATGATGTTTCCTCTAGTTTCATCAAACTTTGTTCTATTCTGTCAAGTCCTTCCAAAAACGTTTCTTCGTCAGTGGCATAAGAGAGGCGAATATGTCCTTCGCATCCAAACCCGGCTCCTGCTACAGTAGTAGTCCTAGCCGTGTCCAAAATATAATCACTCAGATCAAAAGACGTGTCGATTTTCTTTCCTTCAATTCTCATTCCTAAATAGTGTGTAATATCAGGAAAAGTATAGAAAGCCCCACCTGGAGTTTGACAAGAAATCCCAGCAGTTTTATTAATTCGATCGATCATTTTATTCCTGCGTTTTAAGAATGCTTTTTTCATCACTTTCACAGCTGACTGATCTCCAGTAAGTGCCTCTACTGCTGCTATCTGACCGATTGAGTTGGCACAGGATGTTGCCTGACCTTGAATTTTACTCATGGCCTTGATGATGGTGGAGTCACCTGCGGCATAGCCGATGCGCCAACCGGTCATAGCATATGTTTTAGACAAGCTCTGTATTGTAATAACGTTTGCACCCGCATCATTTAGTGTCTCAATACTCTGGAATTCGCTATCATAAACCAGTTGTTCATAACATTCGTCGGAGATGACCACCCAATTGTATTTTGCAGCATAACTCAAAAGTCGTCGTATGGTCTCATTGTCCCATACTGCTCCAGTGGGATTGGATGGAGAATTGATGATCATCAATTTAATGCGTGGATTAAGCTGTTTTTCTAATTGCTCAAAATCGGGTGTAAAGTTTTTATCAGCAAATGTAGGAATAACGATAGGTTCTCCATCAGCCAAACGTATGAACTCTGGAAATGATACCCAGAAGGGGGAAAAGATAATCGCCTGATCTCCAGGATTCAAGATTGCCTGGCAACAGGTACTCAATGAATGCTTTGCGCCATTGGAAACTATGATTTGATCGGGTTTATAGGATAGGGAGTTATCTCGGAGCAGCTTTTCACAAATAGCTTCCCGAAGGACTAAGAGTCCCGAGCCGGGGGTATATTTTGTAAACCCATCATCCATAGCTTTTTTTGCAGCAGCTATGATATTATCTGGAGTATTGAAGTCCGGTTCGCCCACCCCAAGATCAATAACATCGACTCCTTGAGCGCGTAGTTCTGCTGCCCGAGCAGTCATTTGAAGGGTAAAAGACGGTTGAATTCTGCTAACTTTTTTGGATATCATGGGAATTAGTCTGTTGTACTACCGGTCAATGTTTCCGGTTGTGGTATTTTATAGCGTTATAATTAGGCTCTTTCGGATTCCCAGATGTGGTATGGTTCTTCTTTTTAATAATCTGATTATAGTTGGGTTTTTCCGGTTTCTTAGGGGAAGAAGATTTTTGCTTTTTAGGGTGAGTTCTCCGATGACTTTTTGGTACATCATCCGGTTCCACTCCTTCAATCTCCCATTCCTCAGGTGGTTTTTCAGCAACTTTGGAACTACTATTTTCCTTAAGTTCAGTAATATTGAAAGAGAAATCTGATGGATTGAAATGGCTGAAAAAGACGCCGTATCCTTTGGTTATGCAATTACCGACACCAAGAAAATTAGGAAGCATGAAGTTTGTTTGGAAATCACCTTCAAAAGCACCCATCTGCCCATCATCTACGATTTTGGGATAAAACGACTCCAAATGAAGCTGTGTGTAGATTTTGGTCTCTAATTCGAGGCCCATTTCTCTTGCGAGAAATACGATGTTATGACTAAGTAGTCGAGTAAGAAACTTTAGACGATCATCTCCAAATAGTTGTTTGTATTTCAATAGATTAGCTTCATTAAGAGCGATCCACGGTGTAAGGAATTTGTATCGCAGCATACGATTAGTTGGCATAAACCGGTCGTTTTCTACCTCAACATCGGCACCTAGAACATCAAATGTGATATTACCAAAGTCCATTGTTCCCAACTTGTCAACTATAGAGAGTATTGGATCAACTCCTTCTAAGATTCCAACTAAGTAAATCTGCTCATTTAGGATCTTAACTTGAACTCGTGGATAAAGGAATTGGTCGCGGTAACTCCCATTTATAAGAGGTACAATTGGTTCGTCAGGTAATTCCTTCATGATAACACCCTTGACTTGATAAGGAGTTTTCCTAACTGGCTTATCTGTAACCAATCTGACAACAACAGATTTTATATCATATTTTTTATCGGACATTTAAGAACTGTACTCCTCACTTATTATACAATTAATTAAAGATAAATATTAATGACTCATAGTGTCTAAAAACTCCTTATTCTTGGAGGTACGCCTCATCCTATCTAACAAGAACTCCATAGCTTCAATAGGGGTCATTCCGTTAAGAATTTTCCGCAGAATCCAGATTCTTGCAAGTTCTTTTTTCTTAAGTAGAAGTTCTTCTTTTCTTGTGCCTGAACGGATTAGATCGAATGAAGGATAAATTCTTCTGTCACTGAGTCGTCGATCAAGGACTAGTTCCATGTTGCCTGTGCCTTTGAATTCTTCGAAAATAACATCATCCATCCTACTGCCTGTATCAATCAGTGCAGTGGCAATGATTGTAAGGCTGCCGCCTTCCTCGATATTTCGAGCAGCCCCAAAAAATCTTTTTGGTTTGTGAAGCGCATTGGCATCAATTCCGCCTGAAAGTATTTTACCACTATGCGGAGCAATCGCATTGTGTGCCCGCGCCAAGCGAGTAATACTATCTAATAGGATTACTACATCATCACCAAATTCGACCATTCTCTTGGCTTTTTCCAGAACCATGTTAGCTACTTGCACATGGCGTTCAGGTGGTTCGTCGAATGTAGAACTAATCACTTCAGCCTTCACAACGCGCTTCATATCTGTGACTTCTTCTGGTCTTTCATCGATGAGTAAAACAATTAATTTTATCTCTGGATGGTTGGTTGTTATAGAATTTGCAATCTTCTGAAGAAGTATTGTTTTCCCCGTCTTTGGTTGGGCTACGATAACTCCACGCTGACCTTTCCCGATAGGTGACATAAGATCGAGAATCCGCATTGAAAACCCTTTGGGTTCCAATTCAAGATTAATCTTATCTTCCGGGTAGAGAGGAGTTAGGCTGTCAAATAGAATGGTATTTTTGCTTTTATCAGAAATGTCACCGTTGACAGCTTCCACTTTTAAAAGGGCATAAAATCGCTCATTGGACTTTGGAGGTCGGATTTGTCCTGAGACTAAATTACCGGTCTTAAGACGGAATCGTTTTATCTGTGAAGGTGACACGTAGATGTCATCAGGACCGGGGAGATAGTTATAATCTGATGATCTGAGGAAGCCATATCCCTCATTCATCACCTCAAGGACACCTTTGGTGAAAAGTATCCCCTCTTCTTTCGCCTTCGCCTCGACGATTTTCAGAATTAAGTCTTGTTTTTTCAGTCCAGAATAGCCAGAGATGGACATCACTTGTGCGAGCTTTGTCAACTCACTTATTTTTTGACTTTGTAGTTCATTTATATCCATAATATTAACTCACTTTAAATCGAAATTAGTTTGGGTTGAATAGTTCGGATCGAAGAAAACAGTTTTAATTAATAGTTGCCGCAATCGGCTTGTAAAGTTGAATTTATGCTATATAATCCCATTGTCAAAGGGAAAACCAAATATTTTATAAACCCTTTCAGCGAGGAAATGTGTACCAAAGATGAGCCAAATATCATTATTATCAGATTTTAGTTTACATTGTGAAAAAGCTTCAGATACAGAATGATTTGGTACAGAGTTGATACCGTTTTTTCGAAATTCTACAGAAAGGTTGTTCGCTGTCCAGAACTCTTCATCATCTATGGAAGTTGTAATGATTTTTTTGCAATAGATTTTTATGATATCCGCTATTGGCGCTAATTCTTTCGATTTTTTTAAAGCGCAAACGGCATTGATTTTATAATCGGGATAAAGTTCTTTTAATGTCATAAGAGTAGCTTTTAAGCCGTGAGCATTGTGAGCAACATCATAAAATACTGTTGGGTTAACCTGTAGTTTTTGGAGGCGCCCCGGCCAGCGAATATTTTTTAATGCACTACGTATATTTTCTGTCGCTGTTGCCGGATAAAGCGTTTTGACAGCAGAAATAGCTGTTTGAGCATTTAATATCTGATGTCTGCCTACAAGTGACATTTTCATTCTACATCCGTCGTAAGTAAAAGAAGTATCACTGTCTTTTATACTGATATCAATCATTTCTGCTTTATTCGGACCAATGATAAAGTCGGCAGATCGCTCCTTGGCTTCTGCTTCGATGATCTTGGCAACTTCAGGAAGTTGTTTAGCCATGACTACCGGGACGCTATCCTTGAAAATACCACATTTTTCACGAGTAATTGAAGTTAGATCATATCCAAGAAACTCCATGTGATCGTAGTGTATAGGTGTAATCACGGATAGGACACTCTTGGCAACATTTGTTGAATCAAGGCGACCTCCCAACCCGACCTCAATTACAGCGATTTCTACTTTTTCCTGAGCGAAGTATGAGAAGGCTAATGCAGTAGTGGTCTCAAAAAATGTCGATTCCAGGATATCGATATCTGGCCGGAAACGATCAAGAAAAGACATAATATTTTCATCACTAATTGGTACACCGTTAATTCGGATACGTTCATTGTAGTTTACGAGATGAGGTGATGTATAGAGCCCTACCTTTTTTCCTGACTGATGTAAAATAGACGCAATGATGACGGCTGTAGATCCTTTGCCGTTAGTTCCTGCGATGTGAATGACCGGAAGATCATTATGGGGATTGCCACATCTGGTAAGGAGTGCCTCAGTCCGGTGTAGACCAATCTTGATACCTCTGCGGCGGAGTTGAAATATATAATCCCTTGTGGAGGGGGAAAGCATATGGTGTGGTTTAAACTTAGGTTTTACCAGTCAAGATGAACGAGGGATACATCGAGAATAGATTCTCCCAGAAAACGCCGTCCTAGTTCTTCAAACTTTTGCGGCATGTCGGTCACATAGCAGGTTAGAGTACCGTCTTCATCTTTGTTCGTAGCTTTGTCTTTATCGTGTAATAGTTTTGCCACCGCTTCAGATACAGCCTCGGAAGAATCAATCAGCCGAACTCCTGGTGGCAGCACAGATTGAATGGTTTTCTTTAGCAATGGATAGTGAGTACAGCCAAGGATTAAAGTATCAACATTGTTTGTTTTAAAATGATCGAGGTAGGTTTCTGCTATCATTTTAGGAACACCACCTGAAGTCCATCCTTCTTCTACGAGCGGTACGAACAGGGGACATGCTAGACCAGAAATAGTTAGATCCGAGTTTAGATTATGAATTTTTAAACTATAGGCTCCAGATGATATGGTTGAAATCGTACCAATAACCCCGATGTGACCAGATTTTGTTGCATCTACAGCCGCCTGAGCACCGGGAGCAATCACACCAATCATGGGAATATCAAAGGTTTGTTCGATCTCCGGCAGAGCCAGAGCCGATGCTGTGTTACATGCAACCACAACAAGCTTTACATCTTTCTCGGATAAGAAACCTGTAATCTGGTGAGAGTAGTGAGTGACAGTCTCACCACTCTTTGTACCGTAGGGGATATGGGCAGTGTCACCGAAATAAATGATATTTTCACAGGGCATTATACCCTTGAGAGCTTTTACTACTGTCAACCCTCCCAGACCTGAATCAAAGACGCCAATTGGGAGCGAATTGGACATTGTTTTATTTACCCTTCCGCCTGAAGCACCCGCTCAGATTTATCTTTAAAGTTGCGAATTCCTCTATAAATGGCTTCAGCAATGCTTTGACGATACCCTGGTTTCCGGAGCTGTTTTTCTTCCTGTGGATTTGAAAGGTAACCTACTTCGACAAGAATGTTAGGCATAGATGCACCAACAAGGACATAGAACCCGGCTTGCTTGATGCCTCTGTCTGGTGATGGGATACTTTTCCTCAACTGAGTCTGAACGATATTTGCTAACTCTTCGCTCTCTTTCATAAAGGCATTTTGCATGAGTGAGGCGATTATGAAATTATCCTCCATTAGGTGCTCGTACCGACTTTCTTCCTCTTCCAGTTTGATGGCTGCGTTTTCTCTCTCGGCAACCGCAGCAGCTTCCCCTGTTTTACCAGGACTCAGGATGTAGGTTTCAAATCCTTTTATGCGGCGACTCTTGTGCGCATTGGCATGGATGCTCACGAACAATTTCCCGTTACTCTCATTGGCACTCTTAGTCCTCTTCCAAAGGGGTACGAAGACATCTTCATCACGGGTGTAAATTATTTGTACGTTGGTATGTTTCTCCAATAGTCTTCCAAGGCGTTTGGTGATGTCGAGAGTGATAAACTTTTCCTGCAGGCCATATTTTCCGGTTGTTCCACCGTCTTTCCCGCCATGACCAGCGTCGAGCACAATTGTATCAATGTACCAGTAATCTCGTGAACGCCTCATTTTTTCTTCGCTTAAAATCAATGGCGAGCGGAGAGTAAGGAGAATTTCATCAGGCCCTGTGTTCTGATGGAGATCATGCGATTCGATATTAGAACGAAGGCGGAAAGCAAGTTGAGCAGTACGCCCTGTTTGATCCATTTGAGCTTCCAGAACTATACCCACTGGCTGAGTTTTTTGGATGCTGACAGAATCTCCAACACCGCCTACAACCGTGAGATAGAACCAGCCGTTCTGAGCTGACCATGCAGTCATTTGCCCCTCATCGAATTGTCGGGTGGTCTGAATTCTTATAAGGGTACCGTTGGATTTTTCTTCGATCTTAATACCGGTGATGTTATAAGTTAGAATCTCCACGACTATAACATTACGCAACTCATCGTAAGCTACACCTGGAGCAGCGTGTCGATTAAAGACTTCCAGGAACATTCTCATTGGAAGGTAGATATCCTCTTTATTCTGTACTGGATGGGCAGGCATCTGATAAGCTTTGTCATCAACCAGCACGAACCCGCAATTGGCTGAGATTTTTATTCGGTGGCCACCGAAGTAGATGACCATTTTACCACGATCAACGTTCTCATATATTCGTGCAGCAAGTGCCTCTGCAAGATCTTTAGCTGAGATATAGGTCGTACGACCCAATCTGATTGACTCAACGAATACTTTTTTCTCCGGTTCGTTCGGGAAAGAGACGGTTACCGATTCGGCTTTGATGCAGACAGAGGAAAAAATGGTGATGAATAAGATATACGAAGCCAATCGTCTCATGTCCCTAAATATATTCAACATTATCATCAGAAAGCAATATCCATCTGAAATCCGCTCTTGACTTCTGGCAGGGACCATTCTCCTGTGTAGCGTGAAAATTCCCACGTACTTCTGACCCGGAAGGAGACATCGGCTCCGAAAGGAGTTCCGATTTTCACAAACAGGCCCACAGATTGCCCGGTGCCGTAGAACATTTGACTGCGCATCTCACCTGGGAGATTGACATCCCACACGTAAATCCGTGCATCGTAATCATCTACGATAAATCCCGCCCAGTGCAGCAGGACCTTGTGTCCGTTCCGGCTGTGATGGAGCTTGACTGACATTCCGTATCCGTAGGATCTATTATCTTCATTGTTTGTTTCAGATTGGTTTGCTTGGAACTGCACCTTCGTATTCCTTCCGAACTTGAGAGTGGATTTTAGACGCCATGACTCACGCCTGGTTCCGGCCGGGATAGGTTCGCCCAGATAGGCCGGACTGTCACCATCGGATTTTTGCTCTTCCTTCCATCTGAGTGAGAAGAGATTTCTGCCTCGGCGAAAATCTGTAGAAGCGCTCATTTCATATCCTCTTACGGGAGTTATCCCGCTTTCGCTTGATTTCCCCTGCTGATAAATATCGCCGTAAGCCGCGAAAGTTAATTCCCCACGCCGTAACCTTACTGCCTGATAGAGCCCATGTTCATTCAGTGTGCTGCTGCTCCACTCGCTGAAAGGTTGGGATCGAGGTCCTCGGAAGCCGAGCGGATAGTTTCTCGCGGCGCCTATCCATCTGATATTTTTATCATCAACAAGAATGCCAGCGAGAAAAGCCGGAGATGATGTTAGAGCCCCCGCCACTTCGCCGAAGAACAAGGTCGAGCCGACTGTCCATCGCCCATAAAAGGAAGAGGCAGCTGTGATGGGTTCCAGCTCCTCGCCAAATCCGGCAGTCGTCCATCTCCAGGCTGTGGCGACAATACCAATTTCGCCGCCATCGTTGTTCTGCATTTCCCAGGTAGCGGCGAGAAGTTGCTCCTCTGCATTGTGTTTGCGGGCCAGTGAGGTTTGACTGTCGTGTGTTCCTGTGGTGCTGGTGCTGATAATACCGGTGGAGTCAAAAGTAGCGTCCTGCGGTGCTGAGGAGAGGGAAACTGTAAAGTCGCCAACACTGGTCGCACTCTTTACAGCTATTCCCCGAAGCCCCCAATATTCCGTCGCTGAGCGAAACGACCTGAGACCAGAGCCGCTTCGTGCAACGCTGGAAATGCTTCCGGTCGACTTAAGAGGGCGTGCCGAACGGCCTAGCAAGAGTCCATAACCTGCATAGATGCGATGATCGCCAGCGATGAGTGTCAAGTTTGATTGCAGATCGAATGCAGCGTGGCCGGAGAGGAAGTCAGCCAATGACGGTTCGCCGGGATCGCGCTCCAATAGGAAGCCGCCTTTGAACGCGGTCTGCTGAAAGCTCAATTGTGTCAGCACTCGGTGATCCTCATCGGAGATAACCCACCGGTTTCGCAACGAGCCGTTAAACGGTACTTGGGGAACGGAAGTTGCTATGATATGCAGCAGCAGTTCAGCCGCCTGGGAGAGCCCGCCCGGCTCAATAATATCCTGTACGGAAGAAATTTTACCGAAATGACCGCTCCGGCCCACAATCAATGCGATGTCCAGAGATGTCAGCAACGGTACAGCTTCCAGCTTTTGTCTCGTAATATTATTTAGATCGAGAGGATTCCGCGAAAGCTCTTCCAGCAAAAACAGTTCATCATCACTCAAGACACCACCCTCTTCGTCCATCGCTACAAGTGATAGGACGTCGTCAAGGGATTGAGAAAAGCAGGTAGCGCCAATGCAGACTAAACTGCAGAGCAGCCATTTTGCTGCTTGGATGAGTGGGCTTCTTTGGGCTGGCATTACTTAACTTTTGTTCTTCAGGGAAAGTTTTTCGTCAGTCTTGGATTGAGTCAACATAGATACTTACATCTTCTTGGTGTACTCAATCTATATTCAAAGCACGGAACACAGGATCAGGGATCAGGATTGACCTTTAGCCACGCGGTCAGTCCACGACTCTTTACCTGTGGTAATCGAGACCTCTTCCATTGTGATGCAATCCGGCACGGGGCAGACGAGCATACAAAGATTGCAGCCGATACATTCTTCCTCATCAACAAAGGGAACATGATTCATTGCGCTGTCTCCTCCGTTGTGCCAGACGGGGGGCATCACTTCCGTACGGGGACCAAAGCCGTGATCCGGTTTTCCGTGCCATGCATGGCATGGGCCTTTCTGAGTATGAATACACTGGTGAGCACCATCGAGGCAGGCCACGTAACAGAGACCACAGCCAATGCACATGTCGGCATCAATTTTGGCGATGAGATCATAGTTGAGATCTAGTTCCCCCCATTCAACAAAACCGGGAATAGCTTTGCCTATGAGGTCACTGGTCGAACTCATCCCCTTTTCATTTAGGTAGTTATTCAGTCCATCAATCATGTCATCAACGATGCGGTAGCCGTAGTGCATCACGGCTGTACAGACTTGGATGGTGGTCGCTCCCAGCGCCAGGAATTCTGCCGCATCCTGCCAGGTTGAGATACCTCCAATAGCAGAGACGGGAACTTTGATCCGGGGGTCTTTCGCCAATACAGCTGCCATGTGAAGGGCGATGGGTTTAACTGCAGGACCGCAGTATCCGCCGTGGGTGCTTTCTTTACCCACACTGGGCTTTGGCACAAGAGTGTCCAGGTCCACGCCAATGATGGATTTGATGGTGTTGATTAGCGAGATACCGTCACAACCACCCTTCACTGCCGCAATGCCCGGATCACGAATATCGATCACATTGGGTGAAAGCTTGACAAACACCGGCACATTTGAAAACTCCTTCGCCCAGGAAGTGATCTCCTGCAGAACTTTAGGCTCCTCTCCCACAGCACTCCCCATGCCCCGTTCACACATTCCGTGGGGACAGCCAAAGTTGAGTTCCAATCCATCAGCTCCTGCATCTTCCGAGCGCTTGATGATCTCCCGCCATTCTTCCTTGGATTCCACCATTAAGGAAACAATGACCACATTGTCTGGATATCGTTTTTTTACTTCATAAATTTCTTTAAAATTAGCATCCAAGGGACGGTCTGTGATGAGTTCAATATTATTGAAGCCGATGATTTTTGTCCCGGCATAGTCGACAGCACCGAAACGTGAATCAACATTGACGATGGGTTCGCCCAGGGTTTTCCAGACAGCACCGCCCCACCCCGCATCGAAGCCCCGCATCACCTGCTCACCCGTATTGGTAGGCGGCGCTGAAGCCAGCCAGAATGGGTTGGGACTCTCGATACCACATATATTCACAGATAGGTCAGCCATTTTAGGTTCTCCTAATGCCCATCATATGTAAAAAAGGATTTGAAATATTTCTTGCCGTGTAGACTCGGTGAGATTCCCCAGCTCTTAAGCATATCAAAGGCAGCTTCCCGGCCATCTTGGGCAGCATTCACGACCTCTTTCCCGCCATTGATGCAATCGCCGCCAGCGTATACTTTTGGATGGGCTGTCCGCCGCGTCTCTGAATCCACAATTAATCTTCCCATCTCATCCACCTCAATCTCGGGAGAAACATCAGACACGTGCTTGAGCTGTCCCACGGCTTCTACCACCCAGTCGCAGGGAAGCTCAAAGGTGTCATCCGAAACGGTGGACGAAACTTTCAGTGCTTTTACCTTTTCTCCGTGGCGGACGACTTCCAGCGGAGCCACATTCTCAACCAACCTTACGCCGTAATGGCTGGCTCCCGCCATCTCGTGGTCGTAGCCGCCCATCTCCTTGCGGGAACGACGATACAGCATCCGGACATCCTTTGCGCCGAGCATGGCTAATTCCCGGGAGATGTCAATGGCCGTATTCCCGCCACCGATGACGAGCACAGTGTTAAGGTCTTGAGGCAGCGAGAAATCGGGGTTGTTCTTGATTTGACGAATAAGGTCTGTGGCGCCCCAGACACCGGGACCGTCACTCCCGGGCAGGTCCAGACGGCTGTCCGTGCCTAATCCAATTCCAATAAATACGGCATCGTATTCATCAATCAACTGTTCCAGTGAAATATCCTTTCCAATCTCGACTCCTGTTTTTAATTCTACACCGTGCTGGAGGATCCAATTCGCCTCATTGATAGAATCCTCTGTATGGAATTTGTAAGGAGCCACAGCCTTGGTATTTAATCCTCCAGGCAGGCCGTCTTTTTCGAAGATGACAGCTTCCACGCCGTCCAGAGCAAGATAGGCGGCGCAGGCTAACGAAGCCGGCCCAGCGCCTATGAGCGCCACTTTTTTCTCAGACTGCCTGCTATTACGGGGGAATAACTTTTTCCCTGTACTGACTTCTTTCTCCAGAGCCTTTTCGGTAGCATATCGCTGGAGCCGACCAATCTGAATGGGGGAGGAGTTCAGGTCATTGTAGACACAAGCGCCCACACACAGCTCCTCCACCGGGCAGACCCTTGCCGTGGAATAACCCAGCATGTTGGCCTCAAAGATGACTTTGGCACTACCAAGAATATTCCCGGTTGCAATCTTTTTGATGAAGGCGGGAATGTCAATGCCCGTGGGACAGGCGGAGATGCAGGGTGCGTCGTAGCAGTTGAGACAGCGGTTCGCCTCGATGAGGGCCTCAGACTTCGTGAAGAGGGGTTTATAATCGGCAATTTGCTTCTCCAGGCGGTCTGGGGAAATAGTCAGTTTGGGATTCGAACTGTCACTCATCAACGTACTCTCTGGGATTTAAGCCAAGGCGGCAAAGCTGTCGTTAAGAATTCCAATGGCTTCTTCCACCTCATTCTTGGTGATATTTAGGGGCGGCGATATGCGCATGGTATTCGCGTAAAGTCCACCTCGTCCAATGAGGAGACCCCTTAACTTGGTTTCCTCCATAAGCTGATCTGCCGCACCCGGGTTTGGAGTACGGTCCTTCTTTGTTTCATCCACCACCAGTTCGACGCCCTGCATCAGCCCCATACCTCTGACCTCACCGATAATCTTTGGGTACTTCTCCTGTAACTGTTCCAAACCATTCCTGAGGATGTTTCCCATCTCTTCTGCATTGTTATCCAGCTTATCCCGCTGGATGACATTGATAGTCGCAGAAGCAGCGGTACAGCTCACCGGATTACCGCCAAAGGTGGAGATGGTATTCTTGGTGAGAGTTTTGGCGATATCGCTGGTGGTAACCACGGCGGCCAGAGGCATCCCGTTGGCAATTCCTTTCGCCATGGTCATCATATCCGGCTGAACGTCGTACTGCTCAATCCCCCACATTTTTCCTGTCCGACCAAAACCGGTTTGAACCTCATCAGAAATAAAAATGCCGCCGTAGTTGCGAACAATTTCTGCAACAATTTTAAAATACTCGGGCGGAGGAGTGATAAATCCGCCTACACCTTGGATCGGTTCTACCAGGATACCAGCTACTTGACCTGTTGTGGTAGTCTGAATCAACTCCTCCACATCTTCTGCGCAGGCCACGCCGCAATCCGGGTAGGTGAGTTTTAGAGGACACCGGTAGCAGTAAGGGGAGAGGGCATGTTTGATGGCAGAAACCTGGGTTGGCAGAGCTCTCCAGGATGCGTGAGCGGTAAGAGACTGAGCCAGCAGCGACCGCCCCGAATAGCCGTGCCGGAGGGCAATCAGTTCGGAGTTCCCCGTATAGAGCTGGGCCATCATGACAGCCGTTTCGTCCGCCTCCGTTCCAGAAGCAGTGAAGAAGCATTTGTCGAGTTTTCCCGGCGCCAGGCTTGTAAGCTTCTCAGCAAGCTCTACAACCGGCAAAGTGGGATAGAGCGATGAGACGTGAGTCAGGTTATTAATCTGGGCGATGACTTCCCGGTTTACGTCCTCATTGGCGTGTCCTACGGAGACCGTCAAAATCCCCCCGAAGAAATCGAGATAGGAGTTGCCTTCCATATCCTCAACCCGGGCACCTTTTCCTTTAGCAATCGCAATGGATTCCTTGTAATAATTCTTGACTGCCGGGAACATATGATCCCGGTGTTTTCTCCTGATATCTTCACTCTTCATTTATTGAACTCCGTCAATTGACTAAGGATTGGTAAGCTCATCATAAGATTCGGGTCGGCGGTCTCTAAAGAACTGCCATGTGGATCTCACCTCTTCAATCATATCGAGATCGATCTCCGCCACGACCAGTTCATCTTTATCTTGGGACGCTTCCGTCACCATTTGGCCGCGGGGATCTACGAAGTAGGAGTTTCCGTAAAATTCTCCAACATTCCACGGCTTCTCCGACCCGACACGGTTGATGCAGCCCATGAAGTAACCGTTAGCCACAGCGTGGGCGGGTTGTTCCAGCTTCCAGAGATATTGGGAAAGTCCCGCCACAGTGGCCGAAGGGTTATAGACAATTTCCGCACCGTTCAGCCCCAGAGCTCTAGCACCTTCCGGGAAATGGCGGTCATAGCAGATATAAACCCCCACTTTTGCGTAAGCTGTCTCAAATACGGGATACCCAAGATTTCCCGGACGGAAGAAAAATTTCTCCCAGAATCCGGAGGTGTGGGGAATGTGGTTCTTTCGGTATTTCCCCAGATATTTTCCGTCGGCATCAATAACTGCTGCACTGTTGTACAGCACACCCGGCTGTTCCTTTTCGTAAATAGGAACCACCATGACCATCTGATATTTTTTGGCATATTCCTGCATCCGCTCAATAGTAGGGCCGGGAATAGGTTCCGCTGAGGCATACCATTTAGCATCCTGGCCGGGGCAGAAGTAGGGAGTGCTGAAAATTTCCTGAAGACAAAGAATCTGAACGCCTTGCTTGCCCGCATCTTCAATGAAGGGAATGTGCTTCTGAACGGCTGCTTCTTTTATCTCATCAATCGTTCCGTCTCCTTCTGACATGGGGATACTCATCTGAATTAGACCCGATTTTACAATTCTTGCCATGATTTGCTCCTCAATTACGAAGATTTATCTTTTATTCCAACGGATCACAACCTGTAAAGCGACCTCCCCTTCTTCCCATCTTTGCCAAGGAGGGGGAATAGAGGTGGTTACCAAACTTAAATGTATCCGAATCAAAGCCCATAGTTACAATTCTCTTATTCATCACTTTTAATTTATCCCGAATAGAAACCTCGCTTCAAATATTGGCCGTCGCCCTTTCTGCCCACGTATTCACAGTTATCCACAATAATCTTTCCCCGGGAAATAATGGTCTCGGAAACGCCTGTTATTTTATACCCCTCATAAGCATTGTAGTCCACATTCATGTGGTGCGTCACGGGGTTATTCACGCTGATGGTCTCCTTCCGGTTGGGATCGAAAATAACGATATCGGCGTCACTACCCACAGCAATGGTACCCTTTTTGGGGAAAAGTCCAAACATTTTGGCAGAAGCCGTGGAGGTTATCTCAACAAATCTGTTGACTGAAATTCTGCCGCCCACCACTCCGCCGTTAAAGACAAGGCTCATTCTATTCTCGACTCCCGGGCCGCCATTGGGAATTTTAGAGAAGTCACCGATTCCCATTTCCTTCTGTTCTTTGAAACAAAACGGGCAGTGATCGGTGGAGATGGACATGAGGTCACCCATCCGTATTCCACGCCACAGTTCCTCTTGATTCCATTTTTCCCGGAGTGGAGGCGTCATCACATATTTTGCGCCTTCGAAGCCCTCTTGTTCCGTGTGGGATTGATCGAGAAAAAGGTATTGTGGGCAGGTTTCCGCAAAAGCGCTCACGCCTCTATCTCTGGCCAGTACTACCTGTTCCAGGGCGTCGGCTGAAGAGAGGTGCACGATGTAGACGGGCACCTCCGCCACTTCCGCGATAGCGATGGATCGGTGAACACCTTCGGCTTCCATTCTTGTGGGACGTGTGAGACCATGCCATTTAGGTTCGGTTTTCCCTTCTGCAAGGGCACTTTTCACAATTTCGTCAATGACGATTCCGTTTTCCGCATGCATACAGATGACCGTCCCATCTTCTCCCGCTTTCCGCATGGCACGGAAGAGAGTGCCGTCGTCTGAATACAGCACACCGGGATACGCCATGAAGAGTTTATAAGAGGTGACGCCCTCGTCCGCTAATTTTCTCATCTCCGGCACACGGTCGTCTTCCAGATCGGTGATAATCATATGAAATCCGTAGTCAATGGCTGTTTTCCCTTCCGCCTTGGCGTGCCAGGTATCCAGACCTTCAAGGGTGGAGTGTCCCTTTGTCTGGATGGCAAAATCAATAACCGTAGTTGTTCCGCCGTGAGCTGCCGCGAGAGTTCCGGTCTCGAAATCATCAGCCGACACCGTTCCGCCGAAAGGCATGTCAAAGTGCGTGTGGGGATCAATGCCGCCGGGAATTACATACTTTCCTTCTGCGTTAAGTACCGTATCCGCCTCCATGGTGAGGTTTTCACCAATGACGGTTACCGTCTCATTTTCTACAAAAACATCGGCATGATAATCATCCACAGCTGTTATGACTCGACCGTTTTTTATTAGCAGTGACATTTTGTTATTCTCCTAACGCAAGTGAAACTTAATGGCTTTTGGCTCCCCAAGCGGTTAATCCCCGCTCCTTGTCAGTCCCCGGAATAGTATTGTCTAACAGGAGAGCAATAAAAGCCCCCACGGCCATGCCGGTACTTCCCAAAGTGTTGATAATGTTTGCCAGCCAGTCAGGTTGAAAGGTTACCGGGTTTGCGATGAAATACTCCGGTACGCTCAATCCCATGAAAAAGGCAAAACCGAGAATAAAAAGATTCCTGGCAGAATTCAGGTCCACAAACTGAAGATTCGACAAACCTACGGCGGCGATCATCCCGAACATGGCGCAGTACATACCGCCTACAATTGGGACTGGGATGGTGGTAAAAAGAGCGCCAAACTTGGAAACCGTTCCAAGCAGAATCATGATGATAGCTCCGGCCTGAACCACTCTTCTCGAACCCACGCGGGTGAGTCCGATAGCGCCGATATTTTCGCTATAGGAAGTGGTGCCGTTTCCCGTGCCAAAGATCCCTGCCACAAAGCAGCCAATGCCCTCAAATGTAATTCCCCGATTGATGATGCGTTTATCAGGTATAGGCGCCCCGCTCAGGCGGGCGCAGGCATAGTAATCCCCGATGGACTCCACCATGGAAGCGATGTAACCGGCCAGCATCCCTACAAACGCGGCTATGCCAAACTGGGGAATTCCCCACTGGAAGGGATACGGCACCCGGAACCAGGGCGCATTCCGTAGATTTTCCATACTGGTGAATGAGGGGTGACCCGCACTAAATACACCAGTGACTGTTAAAATCGCTGCCGTTGCCCAGGCCGTCAAGATCGCCAGTAGAATGGGATAGAGTTCAAACGATCGGCGTTTGGATTTGAGGTACTGACTGAACAATATTATCAGAATAATGGTTAATCCGCCAATGGGCCAGTGGGTACCCGCCCTGGGAGCGCCAAATTTGAAGAGCGCCAATCCAATGAGGGCAATAGTGGGTGCAATGGTGATAGGTCCTACAAAACGGAGGAGTCTCCCCACCAGTCCGGTAGCACCCACGCCCATCTCTACAATGGAACCGGCGATAATAGCGCCCTGCACGTGCTGCATCCGCACCTCCCATCCTGCATTGTTCAGAGCCGCCATTCCGCAGATGGCAATTGTGGGCGCCAGAAAGGAGAACGTTCCACCCTGGACAATAGGAAGGCGGTTACCCCAGGTTGTCTGGAGCAGTGTGGTTATTCCGCTGACGAAAAACATAGTGGCGATAAGCCACCCTAACTCCACCGGTTTGTCTTTTAACCCAAGAGGTTCGCTGAGGATAAGCGGGATTGCCAATGTAGAACCAAACATTGTGAGGTAGTGCTGCAGTCCCAGAACGCCGGTCTCAACCAGAGGCGGTTTATCATTAATGCCGTACAGCAGGTTATGATTTTTTACTTTTCCATCAGCCATTTAAGAAATCCTTCATTTCATGGGATGTCAAAAGTAATCTGATCAGCTCATCCAGTTGGTTCTGGCTTCAGGATTCCACTTGGTGGTGGTCTTCTTCAGTTTTGTCCAGAATTCGATGGAGCTTTCCCCGGTGATGTCCCCGGTGCCAAATTTGGATTCATTCCAGCCGCCGAAGGAAAACGGTTCTCTCGGGACCGGGACGCCAATGTTTACACCGATCATGCCGGCGCTGGCATGATCAGCTACATATTTGGCCAATCCCCCGGATTGGGTGAAGACCGAAGCCGCATTCCCGTAGGGAGAATTATTTTCGATTTCGATCGCCTCATCAAGTGTAGAGGTTCTGAGAATAGCAAGAACGGGGCCGAAAACTTCTTCCTTGGCGATTTTCATATCCGGTGTGACAAAATCAATCACTGTCGGTCCAACGTAATAACCGTTTTCCTTGCCTTCCACCGTGGCGTCCCGGCCGTCCACCAGAATTTTGGCCCCTTGTGCTTCCGCCTCCGCGATGTAGCCTTCAATCCGTTCTTTTGCCTGTTGGGAGATGATGGCGCCCAGATTCTTGCCGGGAATAATCTTTTTGGTCTCTTCACAGAGCCGGTCAATGATGGCGTCTACCTTTCCCACCGCTACCATGGCCGAAGCAGCCATGCATCGCTGACCGGCGCATCCCGTCATGGACGCGGCTACGTCTGATGCTGTCATCTCCTCATTCGCGTCAGGCAAAACGATTAGGTGGTTTTTCGCGCCGCCCAAACAGAGGGCCCGTTTTAAGTTGGAGGTGGCCCGCTGGTAAACAATTTTGGCAACTTTTGTTGATCCCACAAATGAGACAGCGTCGATGCCCGGGTGGTCACAAATTGCCTCTACTGCTGCCTGAGCACCATGGACAACGTTTAAGACCCCTTTTGGCAGTCCGGCTTCTGCGAGAATTTCGGCGATCCGGTTGGCACTCAGGGGAACCTGCTCAGACGGTTTCAAAATCATGGTGTTGCCCAGGGCTAGGGCGTTGGGAATCGTCCAGTTGGGAACCATGTTGGGGAAGTTAAAGGGTGAGATACTGGCCACTACGCCCAGGGGATGTCTTTCTGAACGGCACTCCACCCCGCGGCTCACTATCTCTATTTCTCCCGCACAAAGCTGAGGGAGCGAAGTGGCAAATTCTGTCAGTTCTATTGACTTGTCCACTTCCGCTGCTGCTTCGGCAGAGGTCTTGCCGTTCTCTTCCGAGACGAGTGCGACGAGCTCAGTTCGGTACTTTTCCAACAGTTGCCTGTAGCGGAAGAATATCTGCACCCTCTCCTTCAGGGTGAGAGCCGACCAGGCTGGGAAAGCCTCCCGTGCCGCAGTGACTGCCTCATCCACCACATCAGCGGAGGAAAGGGGTACCTCAGAGATCACCTGCCCATTCAGTGGAGAAAAAACTTCCAGCATTTGGCCGTTGCCGGAGATTTGTTCACCGTTGATGCAATTTGTTACTTGGGAGTATTTCATATTATGGTTTGTGTTGGAGGTTTAGTGTTAGATTTTGTTTGTTAGTCACTGCTCGTTCTCTTGACGGAGCGAAACTAAGGGTTACTTCTCACTTTTCCAAAAGATGTCATGCAAAGTATCAAGGGAGATGAAACTGCAGAGCAACCATCTGACTAACTGGAAGGGCGGGGTGAGTCGCAACGGCATAGCTGATTTTTTGTCCTTTAAATGTGATTTGGATAGCGGCTGTGGCTTGGGACGGATTCGTGGCAAATCCTGCAGCAAACCTCAACCCCGGAATGGGTGACCAGCCGCCGCCGAACTTGAACCTGGGTGTAAATAACAGATCTTTCTCTACCTCCAATGAGGCTGTTAATTGTTCCGAAGGAGAAAATAAAATTCCGCTAGTTACTACTTGAGGAAGCAGCTCTTCGGATGTTCCTATCCGCGGGCTGTTCACATTTCGGTACAGGAGCGCCCACCTCAAATCTGCAGCGATTTCGTAGTCTGCTGAGACGGTTAAGGCGAAAGTTCGGGTAGAGCCGTAATTCTTGATAGTCAGTTCATGAGATGTGACGCTCATACCCACGGAAAGATTGTTTCCTATTTCGCGGGCTGCCGCCAGCGAAATAGAGGTCTCCCGATAGAGCAATGAGCCGAACGTGGCAGCAGTTGCTCCTATTACAGTAAAAGAGAGGGGAACCGCCACAGCAGCACCTGAGAAATCGAGCTCAGAAAGGTGATAGCTGTCGGAATAGAATAGTTGGACGGAAGGTGTTTTTAACAAACTCATGGAAGCAGGATGGGTTACCATGGCTGTTGGATTATTTTGGGAACCCAAAGTCGAAAAGCCCATTCCCATCTGAAGAGGTGAGGACGGCATCCGCTCGAAAGCGGCGAAGAGTGTGCCGAGGGAAACAAGGAGAGCTGTTAGATAGTGCATAGGTGGAATATATGTCGAGATGGCGATAATGGCAACGAGAGGACTGTTTTCCCTTCTCTTTCCCCTCAAACAGTGCGAAATTTCATGATTCGAGGTATTCTAATTCATTAACCACTTGGCACCAAAGACAGATTAGGACTGTTTGTGCATCTTTTTCTTTGTGATATGCAGTCAGTAACTTAAGAATAGATTTTATGGAGCAGAAAATGGAACGGAAAATCCGAATTCTCATGGCCAAGCCCGGCTTAGACGGTCACGACCGCGGTATCAAGGTGTTGGCACGCGCTTACAGAGATGCCGGAATGGAAGTTATATATCTGGGTCTTAGGCAGACTTCTGAGATGATCGTTAGTGCCGCTATACAGGAGGACGCCGACGTCATTGCTTTGAGCATTCTCTCCGGTGCGCACATGACCATCTTTCCACAGGTGATGGAGTTAATGAAGGAACAAGGTGTAGAGAATGTCTTGGTCACCGGCGGTGGCATCATTCCTGAGAAGGATATGGAGACTCTCGCAGAGCAGGGAGTGGGAAAACTGTTTGGTCCCGGTACGCCCATCCAGGAGACTGTTGATTACATCAAGAAATGGGTGAGTGAAAACAGGTGGAGTCCTTGACAGATCACACAAAAGCACTGCAATCCATTCGTGAAGCTGCCATAAAAGGTGGGGGCGAAAAGCGCATTAAAGCCCAGCATGAAAAAGGGAAATTGACGGCACGGGAGCGGTTGGATCTTCTGCTGGACAGAGGATCTTTTCGGGAGTTCGGCATGTTTGTGAAGCATCAGGTTACTGACTTTGAAATGGAAAAGAAACGTTATCCAGGGGACGGTGTAGTAACTGGAAGCGGTACCGTCAACGGGCGGCAAGTATTTGTCTTTGCCCAGGATTTCACTGTACTGGGCGGAGCTCTCTCTGAAGCTAATTCCCAGAAGATTTGCAAGATCATGGATCATGCCATGCGCATCGGCGCGCCGGTGATAGGGCTCAACGATTCAGGCGGAGCGCGCATTCAGGAGGGAGTGGCATCTCTGGGAGGTTACGCAGAAATATTCCTGAGGAATACTCTCGCTTCGGGTGTCGTACCGCAAATTTCCCTAGTACTCGGGCCTTGTGCCGGCGGGGCTGTCTATTCGCCGGCCATCACCGACTTTACTCTCATGGTGAAGGGAACCAGCTATATGTTCGTGACCGGTCCCAATGTGGTGAAGACAGTGACTCACGAAGAGGTGTCATTCGAGGAATTGGGCGGGGCGACAACTCACTCTACCAAGAGCGGTGTGGCACATTTTGCCTGCGATAATGAAGCAGAAGCCATCGAACAGACGAAGAAGCTATTGAGCTATCTCCCGCAAAACAATCTGGACGATCCGCCGGTTTTAGAATGTAATGATCCCATTGATCGCGAAGATGTAGCACTGGATACCCTCGTACCGGAAAACCCCAACAAACCGTACAACATGAAAGATGTTATTTCACGTGTGGCAGACAGTGGCGAATTCTTGGAGGTACACGCCGATTTCGCGCAAAATATTGTGGTGGGATTTATTCGTCTAAACGGTCAGAGTGTGGGAATAGTAGCCAACCAGCCGGCCCATTTAGCGGGCGTTCTCGATATTGATTCCTCAGTGAAAGGGGCACGGTTCGTCCGTTTTTGCGATGCCTTCAACATTCCGTTGGCGGTTTTTGTGGATGTCCCCGGATTTCTGCCAGGAACGGAGCAGGAGTGGGGCGGTATCATCCGGCATGGAGCTAAACTGTTGTATGCACTGGCGGAAGCGACTGTGCCAAAAGTAACAGTCATCACCCGGAAGGCGTACGGCGGTGCCTACGACGTTATGAACTCTAAACACATTCGCGGCGATGTAAATTTTGCCTGGCCTTCGGCTGAGATTGCTGTCATGGGACCGAAAGGTGCTGTGGAAATTATCTTCAGGAAGGAGATCGCTGTAGCAGAGAACCCCGAAGAAATGGAAGAAAAACTGGCAGAGGATTATCGTGAGAAATTCGCCAGTCCGTATATAGCCGCTGAACGAGGCTATATTGATGACATCATCGAGCCGCGAACTACACGCCGTCGACTCATCGAGACGATGAAGATGCTGGAGAATAAAGTAGACACGAATCCGAAAAAGAAACACGGGAATATCCCGCTGTAATTGTGGAGGCGATGGACAGACAAATGCTAGAGAACTATATTGCGGATAATCCGGAATCTGCTCTTTTCCCCATGTTGGCAGAACAGTTTCTTTTGAACAGTGATTTCGAGAAAGCACATGAGGTCTGCTCCAGAGGAATGTCTTTTCACCCGGAGTCCATCCCCGGACTTTTCATGGATGCCCGAATCTTTATGGTTGAAGGAGAATTCCGGAAGGCCGAGCAGCAGCTTAATGAGGTAATCTTCCTTGATCCAAGGCACTACAATGGGCATGTGCTTCTAGCTGAGTGCCAGATTCGCCTCGGTCGGGCAGACAGCACGCTGAAGAAATTGTTTACCCGGATACTCGAGATGGATGAGAACAATAATCAAGCCGGGAAATGGCTGGCTTCTGCCGGAAAGAAAAAATCGATAAAATCCATGAAAAAGGCGAAACCAAAGGCGAAGGCAAAAGTTAAAGCTCCCGCCCGAAAGAAGGCGGGCAAGAAGGCTAAGGAAAAGAGAAAAATAAAAGCAAAATCGAAGGCAAAACCTTCTGCAGCTTTGAAAAGCGCTCCGGAGCTGAAAATCAGTCCGGAGATTGCCACCTTCACCTTAGTAGCTGTCCTAAAGAGTCAGCATCTATATTCGGAAGCGCTGGACGTACTGGCAGTGATGTCCCAAAAGAAAGGCGCTGATAAGGCAAGAATTAAGGACGAGCGCGAAAAGCTAAAGGTAATCCAAATGAGTGTAGGAGATAATAGGTAATGTCGTTTATCCCGAAAAGGGTGGAAAAGCTGAAAGAGCGCCTGGCGAAAGAATCACTGGACGGGATGCTGGTGACCAACCTCACCAATGTGCGTTATTTGTCCGGATTCACCGGTTCTGCCGGGTCGTGCCTGATCCTGGGCGGTAAGAACTACTTTATCTCAGACGGCCGCTACCTTACTCAGTCCCGAGCACAAGTTCAGGGGATGGAGATTATTATTGATGCCGGCTCTCACCTTCAGATTATCCGGGACAACAATCTAATTTCTAACGGCGCCTCTCTTGGTTTTGAAGCAGATTTTCTGCCTGTCACCCAGATGAACAACTTGCGCGAGCTTTTCCCTGATACCCAATGGGAAGCCACATCCCGATTCGTGGAAGAGATAGCAGCTGTGAAGGATGAAAGTGAGCTTCGGGCCCTCCGGACTGCCGTGGAGATTACCGATAAGGTATTTGACCAGCTCATTCCTGATTTGCGAACCGGTTCGGTAGAGCGGGAGGTGGCGGCAAAGATTTCGTTCGCTTACAAGATTCTTGGAGCAGAAGGCGATTCCTACAATCCCATAGTCGCCTCTGGGCCCAATTCCGCTTTGCCGCATGCAGTGCCTTCGGACAGGGAGTTTCAGGATGGTGATTTTGTGGTCATGGACTTCGGTGCTCTCTATCAGGGCTACCACGCTGATATGACACGTACGGTTGCCATTGGCTCTATCACTGACCGCCACCGTGAAGTGTATGCTGTGGTGCAGGAAGCTCAAAAGCGAGGATGCGAAGCTGCCCAAGCCGGCATGACTTGCCGGGAGCTGGATGCAGTTACGAGGGACTACATCAAAGAGCAGGGCTATGGTGATTACTACGTCCACGGGACGGGCCACGGCCTGGGATTGGAGGTGCATACCATGCCTCGCATCTCCCAAATCAGCGATGATACTCTTCAGGAGAACTACGTGGTTACAATTGAGCCGGGCATTTACATACCAGAGTGGGGCGGAGTGCGGATTGAAGATGATGTTATTATCCAAAAGGATGGTTGTGAGATTCTCAATCGCTCTACGAAAGAGTTGTTGGTTCTTTCCTGATATATTTCAGATACAATGATGCGTCACATAGTAATACTTGCATTATCCTTATCATTAATCTACTCATCTCTAACTGCAGATGATTCTGAACCCTATTTAAATTATCTCTCCAACGGCCTAAAACAGACGGTTTCGGATAGAACCAATCAAATCATACTAGGTTCGGCACTGTTGGGAGGATTTCTATTGCGCGGGCAAGATATCCCTCTCCGCGATTCCATTCAGCCGGATGGATTTATGTCTAAGCAGCTCTCTCTAGGACTCGATTTATATGGCAACGGCTGGGCTTACGGAGCAGCGATTATCGGTGTGGGTGCCCTTTCTTACCGTGAAGGAGGTAAGAGTCAGATGACGAGGGACCTTAAATATCTTTCTACTTCTCTGGGGACGACTGGGGCGTTGACCTACCTTCTGAAGTGGACTGTGGGACGAGAACGGCCTAATGGGAACGATCGCCGGTCTTTCCCGTCAGGACACGCGTCAGCCAGCTTTGCTCTGGCTGCTTCTTTGGATGAGCTTTACGGTAACATGATAGGTCTCCCAGCTTACTTGATTGCTGCTGCTGTAGCAGCTCAGCGAATTCATGATAATAAACATTGGCTGACTGATGTCATTGCCGGGGCGGCTTTGGGAACGGTTATCGGGCGGGGGTACGGGAGGAGGCATGAACATGAGAGTAATATTGGCAAAGTAACTGTCTCTTCTTCATTAAGACACCAAGGATTCAGTTTTACATTTTTTATTCCCCTGAGAATGGAGTAATAGAGTGCTGGGTTTCATTCATGATACACAACTAATTACTATACGTTATTCTCGGTTTGACACTGATTTATTTTATGTAAATTTGCAGGCATATTTTAGGTAAAATGGTTTGTTTACAATCTGTAAACTTTTTAATAATCAGTAAAAGAGAAGAACGTGGCCCCATCAAGAGGAAATAAGAATGTAAAACGAGGATGTATCGTCCCCATTGGCGGTGCTGTCAGCAAACGTAAGAATCCCGTTATCCTTCAAAATTTTGTTGATGAATGCGGTGGGGAAAATGCGGTTATACCTATAATTGCCACAGCAACAAAAGTTCAAGAAATTGGGGAACAATATGTTAAGCTTTTCAAAAAAATGGGAGCAAAGAAAGTATCTATTGTAAACATTCAGAAGCGAAGTGATTGCTTGAAGGAAGAATCTCTTTCCAAATTTCTCAAAGCAACCGGTATTTTTATTACAGGCGGCAATCAACTGAGGTTGTCTACTATACTAGGCGGTACGCCCGTTGCACAGCTAATCCGGAGATTGAATGCAGATGGTGTACATGTAGCCGGAACATCAGCAGGAGCTGCTATTTTATCGGAACATATGATATCCGGTGGACGAAGCGGTGAAACACCAACTCCCAGAAGTGTATCACTTACCCCCGGCCTTGGATTGACAAACAGTGTTGTCATTGATCAACATTTCCGCCAGCGGGATCGTCTTGGTAGGCTGCTCGCAGCAGTAGCTTACAATCCATTTTTAATAGGAATTGGCATTGATGAGGATACTGCGGTTTTCATCAAACATGATCATACATTTGAAGTTGTAGGCAGCGGTGCTGTAACTGTTGTTGATCCCAGTCATATAAAACATTCGACAATGAGTATAGCACGAGGTTCAGATGCAGTGAATCTTGTGGATATAAAACTTCACGTTCTGGCGGAAGGCGCATCCTATAATCTTGATACGAAAGAAGCTGTCGTGCCTGAACCACAGCAATAATTGGTGCTGTTTTTCGAGGGAGAAAAATGAAAGTTCTGGAAACAAATGTATATGTAGGCCCTAATGTGTATGCCCGCTTCCCGGTCATTCGCCAAATACTGGATCTGGGCATTTTAGAAGAATGGCCAACATCCAGACTAGGCCAAGCATTTACCGATAAGGTAATTGAGTATCTTCCGGGTCTTGAGGAACATGGCTGTTCGTATCGCGAAAAAGGCGGATTTATCCGGCGCATGATTGAAGATGAAGGTACTTGGTTAGGGCATGTTATGGAGCATGTTGCCATCGAATTACAGAACATGGCTGGTTCAAAAGTGACCTTTGGTAAAACCAGATCACTGGGAGAAAAAGGGCACTACAATGTGGTCTTCCAATATTTACAGCGGGATGTTGGCTTGGAAGCCAGTCGCCTTGCCCGCACCGTGATCCTTGATTTGCTGCCGGATGAGGTAAAAAAAGAACTCGGTGAAAAAGTAGGCGATTTTGCCTTCGAAGAGGCAAGGGATTCGTTTATACGTTTTGCTCAAAAATTTGAGTTTGGTCCCAGTACAGCCTCTTTGGTGGACGCTGCCAAAGAGAGAGACATCCCCTGGATCAGGCTGAACCGCTATAGCCTTGTGCAGTTTGGTCATGGGAAATACCAGAAACGAATTCAGGCTACTGTTACAAATGAGACTCGTCATATAGCTGTGGAAATAGCCAGCGATAAAGATGACACTAACTCATTATTGAGTGATCTCGGTCTTCCGGTCCCGATACAAAAACTTGTTTATAGTGAAAAAGAAGCAGTTTATAGCGCTCGCCGAATTGGGTATCCTGTTGTTCTCAAACCGTTAAACGCCAATCATGGCCGGGGTGTGTCTATTAATTTGACTGAAGATGATCAGGTCAAAAAAGCCTTTAAGATCGCTCGGGAAAGAGGGTCTTCACGCGGAGTTTTGGTTGAGAGTTTTATCACTGGACTGGACCACAGGATGCTGGTTATTGACGGGATATTGATAGCGGTCGCCAAACGTGTTCCAGGGCATGTGAAGGGAGATGGCAAACATACGATTCATCAATTGGTGGATATGGTAAATGATGATCCGCGGCGAGGAATTGGCCATGAAAAGGTCCTCACTCAGATTCAAATTGACCATCAAGCAGAACGTTTAATGAAGGCTAAGGGATACACGCTTGAGACTGTTTTGAAAAAAGATGAAATTCTTTTCCTCAGATCCACGGCAAACCTTTCAACAGGAGGAACATCGATAGATTTAACGGACCTTGTTCATCCGGACAATCGGTCCATGGCCGAACGGGCAGTGAAGGCAATCGGGTTGGATGTGGGCGGAGTCGATTTTCTTACGGATGATATCACTCAATCCTATAAGACCGTGGGCGGTGCCATTGTAGAAGTGAATGCCGCGCCGGGATTTCGGATGCATGTGGCACCCAGTGAAGGTGAACCTCGAGACGTCGCTGGACCGGTGATAGATATGTTATTTCCCCAGGGTTCTCCCAGCAGGATTCCCATTGCCGCCATAACCGGTACGAATGGCAAAACAACGACTACACGAATGCTGGCACACATCATGAAGACAGCCGGTTATACCGTTGGATTTACGACTACAGATGGCGTTTATATAGATGGACACCTGACTGTGAAGGGGGATATGACCGGTCCTAAGAGTGCGCAGATGGTTTTGAGAGATCCGGATGTGGATATGGCAGTTCTTGAGACGGCACGGGGCGGCATTCTTCGCAGTGGACTCGGATTTGAAAAAAGTTCAGTAGCTGCCTGCCTGAATATTTCAGCGGATCATCTTGGATTGCGCGGTGTGGACACTCTCGAACAATTGGCAGAAGCCAAGCGAGTGGTTGTAGAGACAGCAACGGATACAGCCGTGTTAAACGCGGATGATGAACATTGCTTAAAAATGGCCGATTATACCAAGGCGGAACATTTGTGCTACATTACTATGAATCCTGAACATGAACTGGTAAAACAACATATCCGCGCAGGAGGAAGGGCTGTTGTTCTCGAAAAGGGTATCAACGGGGAAATGATCACATTTTATGATAAAGGGGCACATATACCTCTTTTATGGACGCATTTGATTCCCGCTACTCTCGAGGGGAAAGCAATCCATAATGTGCAAAATGCCATGTTTGCAGCCGCACTTGCCTACAGCTTGGATAAATCCCTGGAAGACATCAGTCATGGACTGCGAACGTTCAACCAGACCTTTTTCCAGGCGCCGGGTAAAATGAATTTCTTTGAGGAACATCCTTTCAAAGTAATCCTGGACTATGCTCACAATCCAGCGGCTGTAAGGGCTATTATGGAGCTTGTCAGCAAATTGGAAGTGAGTGGGAGGCGAATCGGTGTAATCTCTGCTCCGGGTGACAGACGAGATGAGGATATTCAGGAAATAGCGGAAATCGCATCTGAGCATTTAGACTTTTTTATATGTAAAGCGGATGACAATCGCCGGCGGAGAGGTGATGATGAAGTCCCCCAGATGATGAAAAAAACACTCATTGAAAAAGGGATAGACGAAAAAGTCATCTTGGTTATCGCAGATGAACAGGATGCTATAAACGCTTCGCTGAAAGAGGCGGAAGAGGGTGACATGGTTTTGATCCTGGGTGATGACATTACCCGCTCCTGGAAGCAGATCATTCATTTTGAAAGCAGTTCCAAGAAAACGGCCGGGAAGTCTGAAATTCAACTTGATACAGAGATAGATCTTGACGAATCCGTTTTTACTCTTGAAGAAGGCCAGAAATTGATTCAGGACGAACGCGGTGTCCGCCTGGCAAAAGCAGAGTCAGATTAAAATATAAGCCTGAGTGTAATGGAAATCCTTAATTCACGTCGAATTACAGGTCCAAGCCTTTTCACGGAATTTCCAGGTGCCATGCTTGAGGTTCAAGTCCCAAACACAATTCAGGATGAAGCCATTCAAGCATGGGACGTGAGTGTCAGACGTTATTTGAATGCGGTAGGTTGGGGACAATCAACCACACTTATCAGAAAATATGAAAACGGAATTTCTCTCTATTTTAGTGCCCCCATAGATGCTTTATATGCCGCCTGCGAAATCAATGAAGCGGCCTGGGAGCTTGCTCTGTGGGAGATGAACAGTGAAGGTACAATCTCCTTCCCGGAAGAAGTAAATCGATTGAAAAAAGAAATTGAAGATGAACTTAATCCAAACATTTTAGCACTTAAGGAAGCGTCCATCAGAAATAAGGTAAGATTTTTTCAATCTGATGACATTGTTTCCGTTGGGACTGGGAAAGGATCACACTCTTTTGATGTGAATAAAATACCCGATCCGGAAGAGATTGATTGGAAAGAAGTCAGTGACATCCCTGTAATACTGATCACGGGAACAAACGGAAAATCAACCACCGTCCGGCTGATGGAGACACTCCTCGCTGAAGCGGGATTCAGTCCCGGAGCTTCATCGACAGATGGACTTCGCGTTAACCTTGAAACGGTTGAGGTTGGTGATTATTCAGGGCCCGAAGGAGCCCGTGCAACTCTCCGGACAAAGGGAATTTCATCTGCCGTTTTGGAAGTGGCACGTGGCGGGATATTGAGGCGGGGTATGCCGGTTGAAAATGTTCAGGCTGCCATTATCACAAATGTAGCGGAAGACCATTTCGGTGAGTGGGGTGTCGCATCACTCCCTGATATGATTGCTACTAAATTTGTGGTAAGAAAAGTTTTAGCTAAAAATGGACTATTGGTCGTCAATGCCGATGATGCCGGTTGCGTGAAATTTGCTGAATCACTTTCAGAAACGCTCTGCTGGTTTAGTTTAGAAAGCAACAATCCTGTCATCAAACAGCATTGCGATGCAGGTGGGAGGAGTTGTTATGTTGAGGGTGACCAAATAATTTTTTCTTCGGCGTCAAATAAGGAAATCATTGCTGAGGTTAAGGATTTTCCTATTACAGTCAGTGGTATGGCCCGGTACAATATTCAAAACTGTCTCGGGGCTATTTTACTGGCAAAAGCTTTGGATATTAATACAGTTGAAATAAAAATGGCATTGTCGAGTTTTGGAGGATCCTTCAATGAAAACCCCGGTCGTGGAAATTTCTTTGAAAAAGATGGAAT
>JYMV01025329.1_pt1 | contig 49178 bp, 39 predicted proteins | sample 338911 | NCBI WGS metagenome assembly JYMV01 (sample SAMN03354496, study PRJNA234377) | hydrothermal vent metagenome | biome: Deep sea; feature: Hydrothermal plumes at the Eastern Lau Spreading Center, Western Pacific Ocean; material: Seawater | place: Tonga | collected 2009 | depth 2000 m m | reverse complement strand
CGTACAAGATATTGCTGGGTTTAGAGATAAATCCACAGAACGTATGCCACGAATTCTTCTTATCATTGATGAATTCCAAGAACTATTCGTTGACGATGACAGAGTTGCACAAGAAGCAAGCTTATTACTTGACCGCTTAGTTCGGCAGGGTCGAGCGTTTGGAATCCACGCAATCATGGGTTCACAAACACTAGACGGCGCATATACTTTAAGTCGTTCAACTATGGGACAGATGGCGGTACGCGTTGCGTTGCAATGTTCAGAACAAGACAGTTACATTATTCTAAATGAAGACAATGCAGCTGCTCGTCTTCTTTCAAGGCCTGGCGAAGCCATTTACAACGATGCCGCAGGTAATATTGAAGGTAATAGTCCATTCCAAGTTGTTTGGTTGAATGACAAAGAGCGTGAAATTTTCATCAAAGATTTAATCAAACGTGACAACGGCATCAAGCGCGATATGGTTGTGTACGAAGGAAATCAACCAGTCCATCTTGCAGAAAACCCGGCGTACAAAGCAGCGAGCAATACTGAAAAACCACTCGCATCCAAAGCGTGGCTTGGCGGGGCGATGGCTATTAAAGAAGACACATCAGCCACGTTCCGTACTGCCTCTGCAAGCAATTTGCTGATTGTCGGTCAACAAGATGAAACAACAACTTGCATGTTGTCGAGTGTATTGCAATCGCTTGATAAGCAGTTCCCTAAAGAAGATGCTACTTTCTACTTGCTTGATGGAACTCCGCAAGATCAACCGCATGCTTCAATTCTTCCAGATACTGTTCATTCGATGTCGATTTCCCCAACACTCGTTGGCGTACGAGATGTTGAAGGGGCAATGGCAACACTCTACGCTGAGTTGCAAAAAAGACTTTCAGATGGAGCGAGTGATTCGCCAACTGTTTTCCTTTGCATCAATGCACTGCATCGCTTCAGAGACATGCGCCGCAACGAAGATGATTACGGATTTTCAACGGGCGATGAAGAAAAACAAAAAACACCTGCTCAGGTGCTTGCTGAATTACTCAAGGAAGGCCCGACACTCGGCATGCATGTCATCGTTTCAACCGATACTCTCTCCAACCTGAACAGAGCGTTCGACAGACAGTCGTTGCGAGAGTTTGATATGCGCGTCCTCTTGCAGATGGGTGCGAACGATTCCACAAATCTTATCGATATGCCTGATGCTTCGAAACTTGGCATGCACCGTGCCCTTCTCTATAGTGAAGAAACTGGTACAATAGAACCCTTCAGACCGTATGCTTATCCAGAAAGTTAGCACTCTTGCAAACAACTGGAATAGCAAAGTCTCAACAGCAAGGGCCATTAGCTCAGTTGGCTAGAGCGCTTCGTTTACACCGAAGAAGTCACAGGTTCGAGTCCTGTATGGCCCATTTACCCACACCCGCGTGCTGATGCATGTGGGTGTTTTATTAGGTATTGAGGTGAGTAACGTACTTTTACTGTTTATGCCCTGTACGTTATTCCTTCAGTGGCTTGATGCCAAGAAGCACACGCGACACTGGAGTGCGGCGGAAAATCTCAAACAGTGCCCAACACCCAAAGAAAACGATAACGTTTAATATCAAGAATTTCACAAACCAACCCAGTGGGAGTTCACGAACGTAATACAGTCCCACCAAACAAAATGTCATGTGCAAAATGTAAAATGGATACACAGCTTGATTCATGTACGAAAGATATTTCGAGGTGCGATTGAAACAAATTGCAGCCCACGCGAAGATTGTCAAACTCCACCACCACGCATTCAGCGCATGAAGGATGCACATTGGAAACGAAAGCCAATTCCAAAACGAGTCCTCATACAAGACCCAGCCACCTGACTCTAGTAGATGTCCATAGCCCGGAGATATCGACTCTGCGATTCCAATAATAATAAGTAATCCAATTGTGCACATACATGACAGTACTGGCGCTATGAACCTCAACTTGTGCAACGATGACCAATACGCATCACCTGCTGCAATACAAAGATAGCCCATCACGAAAAAGAAGAGATACCAATAAAACTCGTATCCAGTCCCTATAAATCCGGGCATCCACGGTTTTAACAAGAGTTCTATAAGGACAAGCGGAATAGGGAGCAAGAGCAAAAGACCTATACCATGCGGAAGCCGAATCACGGCGCTGTTCATCCAGGCAAGTATGTTCTTGGGGTATCGTCTAAATATTACAAACAGCGGCAAAGCAACCAATGAATAGATGAGTAAATTAACGAGGAACCATAAATGCCCTACACGTTGGATAATCTGGGCTAGTCCGAAACTTACATCCTCAGTCGAGCCGGGATTTGGCTCTGTCCACCACGAAACGACAAATTGGAAAAATGGAGCATCACCGCCGTCATTGATAAATCGTATATACCCTTGTACAACATTGATACAAAGAGCTCCAAATAAGAGCGGGATAAAAAGACGAGTCAGACGCTCCCACACAAACTGCACACTCGAGCGTTTTTTAAATGCAAAACAAGTTCCCATTCCAGAGATGATGAACAACGCTGGTAATCGCCAGCCATGCGTGAAAAAAATGAAAAGATTAAGCAACTCGCCACCCAGTTCAGCATTGCCATACCCGTAGATCATCGCACCCAATTGCGTAAAACCAATTATATTGTGTACCAAGATTAACAATGCGAACAGACCAATTCGAAGCCAATCGATGTCATACCTTCTTGTTTGTTTGTTCATCGTTGTTTTCATCTGCTTTTATTATAGAGCTATACAAGTGTTGTTTCTATTTTTGTGCGAGACGGAGATATCCAAAAGTGTGCAGAAATAAGTTTCATAAGATTCCCCTGCGTTTCATCCCATTTCCATTTAAAGTTCCATTTCAATCTCGAATTAAAATGGATATCAACTCCAATTCGCAATGAGAATCAGTATGTCGTGGACATCTACCTCGCCATCACCGTCAAAATCACCAGCACAAACACCGCATGAGCCCCAGTTACCCAGAAGGATTAAAATGTCATGGACGTCGAAGGTGCCATCGCAGTTTGCATCGCCGTTAGAAACGCCAGCGAGACGAACCGTTACCGTATTTGGAATACCGTCTGTGATGCCATCGGATGGCACAACCGTGCACTCGACGACTGCGCCGTCGCACCCTTCCAGTCGTGGCAAATGGTCGGCTTGTCCCGCAGAAATTGTGTCGCGAACGATGCGGCCACCGATAGACCATGTGTAATGGTATCGAACTAAATCCCAGTCCAAATCATCCAGCGGTCCCGCGGTATACAACCTGCAAGTCAAGATGTCCTGAGCCGTTGGTGTCGCTGGCTGGATAACGGCCAGGATTGGTTGTGGTGCTCGGTTTGGAGTTTGTTCAAATGGAGCCACGACCTCAAGGGGGAACTGAATGTACGGATCGCCATTGACGGTCATTTCTACGTTCCAAGTACCAGGCGTCGTATGCAAACCTGTCAAGTCCCAATAAAAATAACGGAACCATAGTATATCGGTGACGGGTGAAAAGTTAATCCAAAACCAGTCAGAGTCGTAGTAGAGGTTGCCCGAAGGGTTATAGAACCGAAACCGGCACGTGCTCCAAGCAGGTAGATTCCTGCCGTGCGACCACATCCACACGTAGTCGTGATTGAGCGGAATATATCCATCTACCGTCGGACGCCACCGCGTCGAACTATTCGCGTAAAAGTCATCCAAGTTCTCCAATGTGACTCCAAAGTCCCAGCATTGCGTATCTGTAAACACAATGTCCTGATCAACCCACTGGCTTTCGCCCGGATTGCAACTACCGGTGTAGGGCTCTATCACAACATCGTCATCCAGCGTTTCAAAATGCAAATGGGGCCAATCGCTGTTTCCACTTGAACCAACAAGGCCAATCTCTTCGCCAGCTTTAACTTGCTGGCCGGGCGTAACAACGACGCTCCACGTCTTCAAGTGTAAATACTTACACACCCGCCCCTGCCCATGGTCGATAATGACGTAATTCGCAGGTTGCCCAAGCCACTCGATGTTTTGGTCGGGTTCTCCGTCGTGCGTAGCAACAACTGTTCCGTCCAACACGGAAACAACCGGCACACCGATGAGTTGGTGATCGAATGTGACGATGAGGGCGTCAGATCCAAAATGCCCGTCGTAGGTGTGAATCCCACAGTTCCAATCGGAAAATCCGGAACCTTCATCGAGGTCGACGAAACCTGTTGTGTAAAGATCTTCCCCTTGAACCCCGCCCAATGGGTAGATTGGAAAGTGGGCAGGTATTCCGCGCTCACTTGGCGCAGACAAAGGTCCAAACTCTTGGACGAATCGCTCTATCCCGCGCTTGATATTCGCTCGGTCGATTTCTGAGATACAGTTCTTACCATGCTCACCTTGCTCATGTGTTTCAATCGGTCCGCCTCCTGCTACTCCACCATTGGCGTCATGCGAAGTTTTAGTATCCGCAAATGAAAAAGTTGCAGATACGATTAGAATTGAAGTGTATATATAGAGTAGTTTCATTATTAGCAATCACCCCAAGCGCCAATCACAGTGAGTAAATCAGTGACGTTCACTTCACCGCTTCCATCAATATCTTCAGCACAACCGTCGCATGGACCCCACGCGCTAATCATTAAGAGAATGTCAGAAACATTTACACTGCCATCACCATTAATATCTGCAGGACAAACTACTGCGCAAACATCTGCGATGGTGTTACCGCCAAGGTCGGTCCACTCGCCGTTGATTTGGTTTGGTGTATTCCCGCAAACTGTTGTATCTGTTAAGTTGAGAATTGAAGCAGGTGCATCTATCCCGCCGCCCATACCATTTTTGAGATCGGTAAACACATTGCCTGTAATTTCACAGTCAACGAGGGTCAAACTGCTTTCCTCAATGTATATTGCGCCAGCAGTTGGTGCTGCGTTTCCTTCAAGAACACAGCCGACCATTGTGATATTCGGTCCCACATCGCCGACATAAGTCGAGATGTACAGAGCGCCAGCAGAGTACCCCCCTTGATTGCCAATAAACGTGCAGTTCGTCAGCGTCGAGTTGCATTCATATACAAATGCAATCGCGCCCCCATAGTAATACCCGACATTGTTCGTGAACACGCAATTGTTGATGGCAGGGTTTGCGTTTGCAACAGCCATTGCACCGCCAAGGTACCCAAGACACTCGAAAAAATGCAAGTTCTCAATCACAATGGACTGTGTTAGCGAATTAAAAACGCTTGCATACCCATTGATTGTGACTGCTGGAGTGCCGTCAGTATTCGTTTCGCCACTGATGGTGATTGACTTCGCTTCTATAACGAAACCTTCGGAATAGGTACCCGCTTGGATGAGAACAGTTTCGCCATTAAGTGCATAGTCAATTGCGTCTTGAATGGCGCCGTATTCGCTGGGTACGTGCAAGATGCCATCTTCGTCACTTTCGCAAATGTCTGGCAATCCATCTCCATCGGAATCCACGCAATCACCTTGTGCGCAAGATCCACCCATGTTTTGCCAAGGGCCTTCAATTTGACTCGGCCAGTTACCGCAGACTGTTGTCGTGGTCAACAAAGCGCCAGAGTTGCCACTAATGTCTATTCCGCCAGCCCCGCCAAATTCACCTCCATCTTGTCCAGTATTTTGCGCGATAATACAGTCGATGAGGGTTGGATCGTTGCCACCAAGTTTGCTACCAGTTATCTTCAGTCCACCACCTCGCGTGGCAGTGTTGCCAATGATTCGACAACTAATAAAAGTAGCCGCTGAGGAAGCGGTATATACTCCACCACCCTCTATCGTTGCTGCGTTGTTCGTGAAGGTGCAATTTTCAACGATGGGACTCGCCGCGATAATTGCCATTCCCCCGCCATTCTGGGAATTGCCGCCAGTAATTACAAGGTTTGCAAAAACTGTACTCGATGTTTCTTGGGCGGAACACTCAACAACGCGACCTTGTTGTTGCGCATCAATTGTGACTGCGGGCATGCCATAGACATCGGTATCGCCATAGATGGTGATCGCTTTTCCATTTGGGTTGATGTTGAATTCGTAATACGTCCCCGCTGCAATGGCGATGGTGTCGCCATTGGAGGAAGCATCAATCGCACCTTGAATCGTAGCAAAGTCTGCGGGGACATTGATTGTTGCTGCACACAGATAAGATGAACTTGCAAGCAAGCCAATTGTGTTGGCGATTAAAAACGCTGGTATATTTCGAAATATGTTCATTTCCTTCTCCATTGGATTATCAAAACTTCTTATTTATGCACTCAGTGCATAAATAGTATGGCATAATTTAGTATGATGTCAAGTAATAAGAGTAAAAAAACGAAGATTTTCTAATTAATTATGCCCCCAATTCTCACAGATCAAAACATTGCTGATGCAACCAAAGTTGCAGAGCAACTCCACTTCGAATTCACTTCTGTGATGCAATTGCCTGCCATTAAAGGGCTTAGAGCATCCGTAATAGCCGGTCGCCTTAGTATCGGGAGGATGACGTGCCAGCGAATTGTGAAGTTTGGCGCAGATGCAAACTCTTCACCTCTTCTTTTAGCTCAAATCCCCGGTGTTACAGGCCTGCGTGATTTCCTTGCTGCATTGGTCCAAACAGGCACTCCGAAGGAAAAACTCATCGGTGCCGAAGCAGCAGTAGAAGCGTTTTCACAGTTTTTACTCGATGTATGTCTTAGCCAAACAAAACTCGCGACTGCCATTTCGTTGCATTTTGAAGCCACCGACCCAAAACAACAATTCGCTAGAAGAAGAAAATTATTTGAATCTGCATCTTCCGCCGTGGGACAATCTGCGAGTTCCACCATCAGCATGATGGCGTTCAAGTCTAGCCATCGTGAGCCTACGAAATTCGAACAAGTGGCAATCCGAGGTTTTTCTCAGTTCAGAGCGAATCTCTCTTCAATGCCAGTTCGCCTCGCATTCAATGCAGCGTTTGTTGATTACAGAAAAATAGGCGGTGATGAAGCAAACAGAGAACCGCAAGAGTTACTGGAACAATTTTGCTCAACTCCCCTGCCGACTGTTGACACCCGCGAGATAAAAGAACAAAACCTCGCGCGGATTATTAACACCGAAAACATTCCAACTGGTGAACCGTTCGATTGTTTTGCGAGCCAACATACAAAATGGCAAATAAAAGGTATCGGCAAATCCAACGCCCTTTGGATGTATATTGATTACCCCACAAAAAGTTGCACGTTTGATATGTACCTGCATGCTGACTTAGATAGTCGTTTTCATATTACATCCGATACCCATCTTTGGGGAACGTCCCTGATTGCACCACCGGAGGATCGTTGGATGAAACGATTCTCAGATCAACTTGAGCACAAAAAATTAGGTCGTGGCATCAAGCAATCTGCTTCATCCAACTATGCAAGACACAAAGAACTCACGCAATTCATGTTTGAAAAAATGAATTGGGACCCAGATGAATTCATTGGTTATAGATGCGAAATGCAAATGCCCATCTGGCGCTCGGGCGTTTGTATGAATTGGCGTCTGAAAAATCAATAGTCTGGGTCTAACCCCCGACCTGATTCTCGTGCTTCCCAAAGACCCTCAAGTTACTTACGCCTTCAGTTTTGCAATGATGCGTTCTCTCGATGGTACCCGCACATCATAGACAACACCAATTTTCGACAACGCAAAGATGATGACATAACTCAAATCGAATTGCCACCAGCGCAATCCATGTCTAGCTGAAGACTGAAATGCGTGATGATTGTTATGCCACCCTTCACCTAGAGCGAGTACACCCATGATTACATTATTTCGACTGTGATCGCGTGTATCGTACGGCTGTTGGCCCCAAATATGACAAACCGAGTTGATGCTCCAAGTTACATGATGAAGTAGGAATATTCTTACAAGACCACCCCAGAGAAATCCTAGAAAGACACCAGCCCAACTCCAAGTAAGAATTCCACCAAGCACTGCAGGAATCAATAAACCGATAAACACCCAAAGCGGAAATAGTTTGCTCATGCGACGAATAAGTTTGTCCTTACGAAGGTCACCGATATACCGCATCGAACCTTTCACTCCTGGGTTAATGAGCCAACCCAGATGGGCATGCCACATACCACGAATAGATCCCCAAATCCCTGCGCCGTGAAGATGAGGCGAGTGCGGATCTCCCTCTTCATCACTATGTTGATGATGACGTCGATGATCAGCGACCCACTGCAACACGGGACCTTCGACGGCCATTGATCCGAGTGCTGCAAGAATGAAGACCATCGGTCTAGAGGTTTTGAAACTGCGGTGTGTAAAGAATCGGTGATACCCAATCGTAACTCCAATTGCACTCAAGAGGTACATGCCTACAAGTAAGCCGAGGTAGACCCAGTTAAAGGCAATACCCCAAAGGAGCACAAGGGCTGCACCGAATCCGATGAATGGAATCAAGACTGCTGCGAGATTAACCAGTTTTAATTTAAACATCGTCGAACTGGCTGTTGTACTCGGCGCAGTGCCTTTCAACTCTGCTATGTCATTGGGATATGGTGTCATTGCAATGTACTTTGGGGGTATGTTTTCAAGATATTGTCCTGTTCTTTTTTCGTGGTCTGCATCGAAAAAGGTGATGTGAAAAGGCAAGTTAGTCCTATGTGCAATTTGCAATTATACCCGATTCAAACGTATGGGAAATAAATTTTAACAAGTAGATCTGCCCCGCATCTTCATCACAATTTTCGCGGCAAGCCACGCAGCAACTAGATATAAAGGCAATTCGATATACATCCAATTAGGAGTAGCAATCATCATCATATTCATGATGCCTCCACACATAGAAAGAATGCCTACTGCAATTGCAACACACATCATGTTTCGTTTTGCAATGAGTGCTGCGATAAATCCACCAACAAACGCTTGACTTAAATGGGCAATTAATACCAGTATGAATGCTGTTTGAGGAAGATTTTCAATCCAAGTCCGTACTCCTTCTTCATCTGCCCATGTGACTCCATCAGGCATTGGAAAAATTTGTACATTAAGCATCCCTATTCCAAGATTCACAGCTCCACCAACCACTAAACCTATGAACACAGCCACAATGGCAATTAAGATACGAATCATAAATATAAACTCCTTAAGTACAGCGTATAGAATTGTTGGCGCGACAGTGCGAAAAACCATCAGAAACTTACTTACCGGACTGAAAACCACTGCTATTTCTTCTTATTTGACACTAACTGAGAAATATGAAGGCAATTCACTTGACCTTAATTCTTAGTACTTTATATTGGTATGAGATGCGCCCCGATAAGAGAAGAATAACTGTGCATCTTTCGGCAGTGTTGGCATGTAGTTGCATGCTCGCTTTTGCATCAAATAAAAAACAAAAACCATCTATTTCAACTTCTCAAAATATACCATTGAGAATGATTGAAATTTCAAGTTGGGAAAATGTTACAACACCTCTTGTAGCAGGTGAAAATCACGAAAATCACCGGGGATCTGCTTGGTGTGATTTTAACAATGACGGCTTATTAGACGTCTACCTTTCGCATTTTGGGGTACATAATGGTGTTGATTATTTAGGCTCACCGAACCAACTATTACAAAACATTGGCAACGGTAATTTTATAGAAATCACTACCGAAATTTCTGGCGTCGGTTCTGACTTATCGCATCATTCCGCTTGGGCTGATATTGATAATGACGGCTTACCCGATTTATTCGTTGGGCAAAGTACAAACTATGGCCAAGACCAAAACCACCTGTTGCACCATGACTCCGTTGGTGTATTCAGTGACATTACAAATGGCAACCCGCTTGCAATGTTTTGGCTTTCACCTCGTGGTGTTTCATGGCAAGATGTGAACTTAGACGGTTATGTCGATCTGTTTATTTCCAATTCTGGTGGCGACCAACGCAAAAAACGACTAATGATTAATCAGGGAGATGGAACATTTGTCCTTGCTGAGAATACAGGTCTTGAATCTGCTTGGAAAGAAGGCAGAGGCGTTGCTTGGTGCGATTTTGATAACGACGGTCTTGCTGATGTATATGTAGTTGCTGGTTCAGAAGACAATCTCCCAGAAGTTAACAGAAAAAACATGCTCTTCAAAAACAATGGTGATGGCACTTGGACTAATGTTGCAGCAACTGCTGGCGTTGCTGATGTTGGCCATGGACGAGGTGTAGCATGGGGGGATATTAACAACGACGGTTATATGGATATCATAGTTGGCAACCAAGTCGGCTCTGATCACCCTGGGGATAATAAGTTGTATACGAATAATGGCGACGGCACGTTTACTGACATTTCAATTAGTTCTGGCATCACAGAGAACACTCGGTGCAGATGTGTTTCGATGGCGGATTATGACAATGATGGTCTCTTAGATTTGTATACAGTAACTTTTGGCACAACAACTCCGCCAAATCGTCTTTATCACAACAACGGCGATGGCACTTTTACGGATACTGCACAATATACTCCTGCTTCAGCTAATTCAAATGGCAACTCAGCAACTTGGGCAGACTTTGACAATGATGGATGGATTGATTTACTCGCAGTTGGTGGAAGTTCGACAGCGCCAGGCATAGGTCAAAACAGATTGTTACGAAACACAAATCAAAATGGCAACCACTGGATAGAGTTTGAACTTTGCGGATTAATTTCTAATCGTTCAGCAATAGGCGCGCGCGTACAAATTTCACACCGTAACGAAAACGGCGAACTCATCCAACAAATGCGCGATGTGCAAAGTGGATCTGGGTACAACTCTCAAAATATGTTTCGAGCACACTTCGGCTTAGGCCTAAGCGAGACTATCGAAAACCTTACGATTATTTGGCCATCTGGCATCGTGCAAACTGGAACAAACATTCCATCGGATCAAATATTGCGTATTGTTGAAAGTACGTTTATGACAACAGATTGCAATCGAAATTGTGTAGATGATGCTGAAGATATTATAAGTGGATACAGTTTAGACACCAACGGCAACGGAATTCCTGACAGTTGCGAATGCCTTGCAGATTTTGACAACGATGGTCAAGTTGATGTGCATGATATCCTTGCACTTATTAGTACCTGGGAATATGTAAGTACACCCGAAAATCCACTTGAAACTGATTTAAATGGTGACGGCATCGTAAACATACATGATTTGTTAATTTTAATTGAACAATATGGAACATGTTAATTTGTATTCCATAAATACAGATGGTATAATTCTAGTTTAGAGAAGATACTGCATGCGAATAGTTTCATCAATCATTTTCGGTTCATTTTTCTGTACGTTTGCAGTTGCCGATGTGCACATTGTTAATGCCTCTGGGATGTCCTTTTCGCCAAACACTATTAATGTGACCGCAGGTGACACCATCCGCTGGCAGTATATTTCTGGGCTAAACCACACTGTAACTACAGGAACGAATTGTTTATGGGATGGATTGTTCCATGCATCATTAGCTTCTTTTAATCCAATTGTTGAATGGATAGTTCCTGAAGATGCTCCATCTTCAATTCCATATTTCTGTTTACCGCATTGCGACGACGGAATGACCGCTCAAATCAATGTTTCCTTTGACTGCAACGCTAACGGCGTAGCTGACAACATTGATATCAAAACCGGCTCTTCACAAGATACAAACAGCGACGGCATTCCAGATGAATGCCAATGCGTTGCAGATGTAACTGGCGACGCTGTGGTGAATGTAAGTGATTTGCTTTCTGTTATCGACCAATGGGGACAACCGAATTCACCCGCGGACATTAGTGGTGACGGAATCGTAAACGTTACTGATTTATTAGAAGTCGTTGGTTCTTGGGGTCCTTGCTAATACAACTGAAAAAAGAGCCGCAACTTTAATTTTTAGTATTCTCAACTACTAAATTTGGAAGTATTGCATCCGCCCAAAGTTGATAACCCGCTTCACTCAAGTGCAAATAATCAGGCATAATGGATGTGCTAATTTCGCCGTTTGATTCCGTAAACAAATGTCCAATCTGCAAAACACGAACGCCTTCGTCTTCAGCAAATTTCGATTGTAAAATTTGATTAACTTGAAGAATTGAACCTCGCATTGCATTAAATGTTTTTCCCCTTGGAAAAATGTCCAACAATAATATTTTCATTTCAGGAAACAGTTCTTTTAATTTTTCTACAACTGCAACTACACCAATAAGAACTTCGCCTTCATCATCTGGTTTGGATTGACCAAAATTATTTGTCCCAATCATAACAACTGCAAATTCTGGAAAAATTCCACCAAAATTAGTTTTCTCTAATCGCCAAAGTACATGTTCGGTGCGATCTCCACTAATTCCAAAATTCACGGCTCCAAGTGGTGCAATCATTTCTTTCCAAACTGCACTTCCAGCGCCTTCCCAACCTTGAGTTATTGAATCGCCCACAAAAAGTACATGCGAATCATCCCCAACTTTATCAATTTCACTTTGAATTTTTGAACATCGTTGCACCCACCAATCGTCACCCCTGCCAACTGGTGTAGTTGAAGATGAATCATTCGAGAAGCAAACAAGTGCAATAAGAAGTATTTTGAACATACTCGAAGTATACACTGTTGTTATTTGTTTTTACGTGCAATCTGCTTTCGTCTGGTTTCGCTGAGTTCTCTTTTTCGAACTCGAATTGCATCTGGTGTTATTTCAACAAGTTCATCATCTTGAATGTATTCAAGAGCAGACTCAAGCGTAATTTCTCGAGACGCTTTAAGCACGGTGGTCGCTTCTTTGTTCGCTTCACGTACATTTGAGAAAGCCTTACCCTTGATAATATTGACTTCGAGGTCATTGTCGCGAGAATTTTCGCCAACAATTTGACCGCCATAAATAACCTCTTGAGGCTCAACAAACAAAACACCCCGTTGGGAAATATTCAACATCGCATAGGTAGTCGCTTGCCCAGGAGCAGTTGCAATTAGAACGCCAGTTGGTCTTCGATACATAGTTGTTCGTGTTGGCGCATACTTTTGGAAACAATGGTACATGACCGCTTCTCCGGCTGTCGCAGTTAACATGTGACTTCGCAAACCAATTAATCCACGCGCTGGAATCTCACACTCGATGTGCATGCGCTCACCTCGTTGTTCAAGCGATTGGACTTCGCCACCACGAATGCCTAGCAATTCCATCGCTGCACCAATATGAGAATCATCAACATCAATGGTCAACAACTCGATTGGCTCACACTTCACGCCATCAATTTCTTTTTCAATAACTTGAGGACGCCCGACCGTTAATTCATACCCTTCACGCCGCATATTCTCAAGAAGAATGCCTAGGTGTAATAAACCCCTGCCAGATACTTTGAATTCTTCCGAGCTTTCGCCCGCTTCTACTCGAAGTGCCAAGTTGCTTCGCAATTCTCGTTGCAGTCGGTCAGAGATTTGGCGAGATGTCACAAATTTACCTGAAGTACCAGCATTTGGCGAATCATTCACTCTAAACAACATGTGCAATGTTGGCTCATCAACTGATATACGTGCGATGGGATTCGGTTGGTCTGGACATGCAATCGTATCGCCAATTTCGAAATCACCAATGCCTTCCACAGCGCATAAATCGCCAACGGAAACAAGTTCGGCAGGTGTTCTACCTAAATCTTTAAACCTATACACTTTTTGTGCTCTTGCTGAACGATTTCCATCTTCATGGCAAACTATCACCGCTTGCCCAGCAGACAGTGCGCCTGAAACAATCCTGCCGATTGCGATCCTCCCAGAATATGGGGAATAGTCCGAGCTTGCAATTAACATTTGTAGTGGAACATCAGCATACCCAACTGGACTTGGTAAGTGCGTCAAGATTGCATCAAGAAGTGGCTGCATATCTCCTTCGTGCACGTCTCCTTCTTCGCTTGACCAACCATCGCGACCAGAAGCGTAGATGACATGAAAATCTAATCGTTCGTCGCTTGCGCCGAGTGCCACGAGCAAGTCAAAGACTTCGTTAACTACTTCATCAACCCGAGCATTTGGGCGATCGCATTTATTAACTACAACTATGATTGGATGGTCTAATTCAAGTGCTTTGCCAAGAACGAATCTTGTTTGTGGCATTGGCCCTTCAAAAGCATCAACCAATAACAAAACACCATCTGCCATTTTCAAAACTCGTTCAACTTCACCACCAAAATCTGCGTGACCTGGTGTATCAATAATATTAATCCGACAAGTTTTATTTGCGTTTTCACCTGAACTTGGCCTGTATGTAACTGCGCAGTTTTTTGAAGTAATCGTGATGCCCCGCTCTTTTTCAAGTGGGTCAGAGTCAAGAATGCATTCCGCTTCGGCTCTGTTTAAAGTCATCGCACCACAAAAAGCAAGCAATGAATCAACGAGGGTTGTTTTGCCATGGTCAACGTGTGCAATAATTGCAACATTTCGTAAGTTTGGATCAGCAGTATGGAGCATTTTATATTCCTACAAAAAAAGGGTAGCCCCATATTCTACCTGAACAATGTGTACAAGGTATAGGTGTACCAGGCACAGAAACGTCTGATACACTTACACCCAACCACAACTAGGAAACTCAAATGGCAAACCAATCTTTACAACTCACAAAAGACATGCATTCCTGGCTACAGGAACATGCTTGCAGGCCCTCTCCGGCGATGTCGGCACTCTGCAAAACAACGATGGAATTAGAAAATGGCGAAATGCTCACTTCTCCAGTGCAACTCCAATTTCTCGCATTCCTAGCTCATTCCATTGGCGCAAAAAATGCCATCGAAGTTGGCGTATATACAGGGGCAAGTGCGCTTGCAATCGCTGAAGTTCTACCAAAGGATGGAATCATCGTCGCCTGTGATTTGACCAAAGATTACTGCCCTATTGCATCACCCGCTTGGAAAGACGGTGGCGTGTTCAACAAAGTTGATTTGCGAATCGGACCAGCGGTTGAAACTCTGACGTCGTTGCTCGACGAGGGCAAAGCAAATTCGTTCGACTTCATGTACATCGATGCTGATAAAACGAACAGTAAAAATTACTATGAACTTGGCTTGCAACTCCTCTCAACTGGTGGCATTATCGCAATTGATAATATGTTCTATGGTGGCCAAGTTATTGACTTAGAAACGACCGATGCAAACACAATTGCAACCCGTGAACTTGCGTCGTTTCTTGTTTCTGACAACCGCATTGATTACTCACTTTTACCCATCGGTGATGGTTTAGCACTCGCTAGAGTACTCTAGTACTCGTATTCATCACAAGAAAATTAAAAACTTCCTTTCAGGGTACAATTAACCTATGCGTACAGCCCTTTTTATATTGTTGATTACTGTTATTACCAGTTGTAGTTCAATCGAACGAGCTGGTGATCAAAAGCGTGCCCAGAGATCAAACTCTCGTTACATTGGTGAAGTTCCAAACATGCTTAAAGGAACGGTGAAACACCATGTCGCATTGATGGGATATGACTCCACCTATAGTGATACCTACGAACCATCTGTAAGTTCAGGGTATGGTTTGGTCATCGGCTTAAATGGAACTGGTTCAAGTGAAATCCCGCCGCAAGTCCGTGCACATATGATTGCTGACTTAGCACGGAGGGGCGTTGGACAATCCACTCAGGGTTTCGGGAGTATGACACCTGATGAATTGATAAATTCGGATGACACCTCAGTCGTAATTGTTGAAGCGATTATCCCACAAGCGGCAACTGGTCGAAAACCAGCACGGTCGAATATGAAACCCGACCACCCTTCTCTTCGGGGTACAACATTTGATGTACATGTTTTTGCAGAACCGAGCAGTTCTACATCCAGTTTAGAGGGAGGCATGCTCCTTCCGACATACTTACGGCTTGGGCAACTCACTACAGGCAAGGGGCAAGCTAGAGAAGTTGCTGTTGCATCTGGACCACTATTTATTAACCCATTTGCAGACCCAGATTCAGTTGGCAAAGATTATGTCAGCCGCACATCAGGAAGAATTCTAGATGGTGGCGAAGTAATGGTAAACATGCCAATGCGTCTCATCCTTCTTGACCCAAGCCACGCTCGAGCGTCGATGATTCAAACAGCCATTAACCGAGTTTTCCCAGAACAACAAGGGCAAGATGGACCAACTGCTAGAGGCATTAATGATGAACAAATTGAAATCAGAGTACCTCCATCGTGGAAAAACGATGTAATTTCGTTCATGGAAATCATGACGCACATTACTCTTCGAGTGCAAAACCCAGAAACTATTGCAGTGCAAGTTAAACGAATGATTGAACGAGACCCAAGCCCAAGAAATGCGGATGCCGCAATTTGGCGTTGGAGATCACTAGGCGATCGTGCACTTCCAATCATCAGACAACTCTACGAATACCCTGATGAAATTCCTCGACTTGCGGCCCTTCGCGCAGGAGGTGGACTCAAAGATCCGATGTGTGTACCGCATCTAATCGAGATGGCTAATGCTGATATCGGTTTGGGAAATCGGCTTGATGCGCTCGATTTATTACAAAAAATGCCTGCAGATTTCCGCATCGAAGTTGGACTTCGCCCACTTCTTAACTCGCCCGATTTAGAAATTCGATTACATGCTGCCGAAACTCTCGTTGCACGTAATGACCCTGCAATCGACAAATACACCATTGGAAATAAATTTGATTTAATTGTTGTTAATTCAGACCACAATACAATTTACGTTACTCAAACTGGCGTGCCAAGAATAATCTTAACTGGCAACATCAATATTACACGTCCTTTGACAATGCAAACATGGGGCTCTGACTTGCTTATCAAAGAATCAAAAACGAACGAACAAGCACTTGAAGTTAAATACAGAAACAACACCGGACACTCGTCTCGATACGATAATATTTCTCCCAGTTTACCTACCTTCACAATGTTCCTTTCTCACTTAACTACACCCGAAGCACCCGCCCCCGGTTTAGACTTAACGTACAGCCGAACGATTGGTGCTATTCATTCTCTTTGGCGCCAGCAATACCTCAATGCTGACTTTAAAGTAGAACAAGACCGCCTTCTAGCTGCAATTCAACGCTTGACATCTGAAACAACCTACACCCCAAGACCTGAGTTTGGCACTGAAGAAACCGTAGAAGTCGAAGAATTAGATTCTCGTTTCCTAAAATAACACTAATGAAACATTGGCTTTTTCAGGGCGTATTCGCTGTTTTTTACTTGGCAAAATCGTAATTTTCGGTACTATGTGCAATGTAAACCCGAATTGGGTACCCACAAGGGCTACGGTTGCGCTTGGTACATGGGATGGCTTTAGGATGAAGCCATGACAAATGACAGGAGGTCTTTTTTTCATGCGGTTATCAAAAATTACAATTGCTGGTTTCAAGTCATTTGCCGATACAACGGAGTTTGTTTTTGATGCACCAATTATCGGAATTGTCGGACCAAACGGTTGTGGCAAATCTAATGTAGTTGATGCAATTAAATGGGTGCTTGGCGAACGCTCTGCAAAAAGTCTACGCGGCGAAGCAATGCTCGATGTAATTTTTGCTGGCTCGGCAGTTCGCAAACCATTAGGCGCTGCAACTGTCACACTCACATTCGATAACCCAGTCACGAATAAAAGCGCTTCCGACCCTTCCGATCGCCGTTTCCTTTCTGTAGATACAGATGAAGTCGGAGTAACAAGACGACTTTACCGCGATGGTAGAAGTGAATATTTAATCAACGGAAACAAAGTTAGATTAAAAGACATTCGGGAACTTTTTCTCGACACTGGCATTGGAACAAATGCCTATTCAATTATTGAACAGGGTCGTGTTGCAGCGATGTTACAAGCTAACCCAAGTGAACGAAGAGGCATACTCGAAGAAGCCGCTGGAGTCGCACGATTTAAAACACGCCGCAAAGAAGCGGAACGAAAACTTGAACGTACCGAAGTTAACTTAGTTCGTGTTCGCGAACAACTTGCTGCAACGGAAAGACGGTTAAGGATCGTCAGAGTCCAAGCAGAAAAAGCGCGTAAGTTTACGGACCTCGATGCACGATTCCGTTCAATAAGAACAGACGTTGCACTTGACCAATTCCATGAACTTTACACTCAATTACATGGGTTAACGAGCAGACTTTCTTCACTCGAAAAAGAACGACAGCACGTTGCCTCCGTCATCATTGACCAAGAAGATGCGAAACGACAAGCAGAAGTTGACCGACATACATTGCAGTCGAGCCATCAAACACTTATCCAAGAATCAACTGAGCACGAATCTACAATTCGCCATTCACAACAACGAATTGAAATGATGGACCGTTCGATTAACGAATCGAAACAACAAGTCGATGATGAACGCAGCCGACTTCGTGAAATGCAAAATAGAGAAAACTCTCTCTCAGGACAACGAGAAGGCGCTTCAGAACAAATCGCTGCATCAGGTGAGCGTTTGGCTGAAATTGACCGAACAGTCGAAACAATTTCAAGCGAACATGCGTCCTTCCAACAGAAAGTAGTCGAACTACAAGATTTACTTTCAGCAATTCAAGATACCCTTGAAGAGGAAACAGGAAAACAATCTCAGTTGCATGCTATTGCCCAATCTGCAAAAGAGCGATTGAACAGCCAAATTGAGCAGCAAGTACGAACAGAAAAAAATAAACTGACTGCAGAAGCAGAGCATACAACGCTTCAGAAAAATCGCGAGTCCACCGTTGCATTAATTAACGAAGCGACAAGAACAGCGCAACAACATGAAGCAGTTTTAAAGTCACATGACAGTGCTGCGCATTCTCTTGGCGAACTCGCAGAAGAATTAACCAATGATTTGGAAATAATGCGCCACCAACGCGCAAGTTCTGGGTCGCGATTGCATCTTCTAGAAGAAATGCAACATGCTCGCGAGGGTTTAACCGATGCTGTCAAATATGTTCTGGATAATCCAAATCAATTCCCCCAAGTCAAAGGGATGCTCGGTGATGCGATAGATGCAAACCACGCGGATGCGCACTTGGTTGAAATTGCACTTGGACAAAATGTGCAACTTCTATTAGTTGATTCAAACGAAGCAGTGGCACAAGTAGAATCTGCACTTGACAATGTCAATGGTCGAATTGGGTTAATCCCAATGGATGCCACAAATGATAATGCGAGTATCGCACACTCCCCTGCTACAGCGTTGCTTACTTTGATACAAATTGCAGATTATGCAAAGCATGCCGCTGCGAAAATACTCGGCCGGACTGCTGTTGTAAAGAACATGCAAACAGCAATTGAAATGCAAAGCAAAATGCCCGGTTGGCGATTTGTCACGCTTGACGCTGAGTTAATTGAAGCCGATGGAAGAATGTTTGTAGGCAAGTCTACGGCAGGCGACCAGAAAGGCTGGCTCACTCGAAGAATTGAGATAAATGCTCTAACCGTTGAAGTTTCAGCACTCGATCAGCAAATCGATCAGAGGCAAACGCAATTAAGTGAATTGCTTGACGAAAGCGAACAAGCAAAACAACAACAACGAGACTCGGCAGCAAGAGTGCGTGATGCACGAAATTCAGTTGTCGAACATGAGTACCAATTACAACGAATCGATGATGACACACATCGTTGTACGCGACAAGTACACGTCCTTACTGAAGAACATGACGAGCTCAGGCAACGAATTTTACAGAGTAACACGCAGCACACGAATGCTGAAAACGAAGCGACCGAGCTCACGATCAAAATAGAATTGCTCACAACCAATCGTTCTACTGAAAGGGACAATCTCGACCAAGCTATATCGCATTCAGAAACTACAACGGAAACACTAACTGCTGCGCGAGTTGACCTTGGACAGGTAGGAGAAAAACACGAAGCAGACAGACGTGAACTCCGCCATATCGATGCAGCACTTGAAGAATCCGTTCGTCAACGAACGTTACTTCAAGATCAAATCGCAAGACGACTGGGTCAACTTGAACAATTCGAAGCATCAAAACAAGAAAGTCAAGAAGAAATAGACCGCTGTAAGGTTGTAGCAGAACAATGCAGAGTCGAGCTTGAAGCGTTCAATGAAAAAATGCGTATGGCGGACTGTGTTGTTGAAACTGCTGGAACAATACTTCAAAACACTCGTGAGCAAGGCGAGCGACTCGTGCGTGACTTCCATGCACTTGAACTAAGCCGTAGAGAGGCAGAAATCAACAGGGAAAACCTTGAAGACCGCACCATTGAAGAACTTGAACTTGATGTCAGCAATGCGTACAACACATGGCGCACGACCAAAGGTGACTCCGATCGCCCTGCAGAGAACCGTGAAGAAATGGATGAAGAAAGCAATCTTCTTCGAATTGAAATCAAGAAACTCGGTAATGTTAATCTGGATGCTATTGAAGAAGAAAGCAATCTTGAAGAGCGCAATGTAGAATTAGCACAACAAGTCATTGACATCGACTCTTCCGTCGAATCGCTCACTTCACTTATTAATGAACTTGAAGAACTAAGCAAAACGAAGTTTGAAGAAACCTTTAACTTAATTCGGGAACACTTCGCGGGACCACAAGGAATGTTCAGAAAAATGTTTGGTGGCGGTAGTGCAGATATTATGATGTTGCCTGACGAAGATGGGAATGTCGACCTTCTTGAAGCAGGCATAGAAATCAAAGCAAAACCACCCGGAAAACAACCTCGAGTAATTTCGCAATTGAGTGGAGGCGAACAAGCAATGACCGCTGTTGCACTTCTACTCAGTATTTTCAAGGCAAAACCATCGCCGTTTTGCGTCCTTGACGAAGTTGACGCGGCGCTTGATGAAGCAAACACCCACCGCTTCGTCCGTTCACTTCACCACTTCCTCGACAACAGTCACTTCATTGTCATTACGCACCATAAGCGTACAATGATTGAATGTGACAAATTGTACGGCGTAACAATGCAAGAACGAGGTGTTTCAAAACACGTTGCAGTTACAGTAGATGACGTTGGAAATAAAGGCGAAATTGCAGCATCAGTGCACACGAAGCCAGCGAATGTAGAACAAGACAATCCTGAAATGTCTACAAAAATAGTCGACGAGTTACCCATCGTTGAAACAACGACTTCTGAACCTGCAAATGTAGAGTAATTACCTCTATAACCAATTGGCTATTGCATCCCAAACTTCTTGAAGTTGCACTGAAGGCGCATCATCAACAGGGAATGGATTTTGTGTATTAAACACATGATCGCCACCGGGAATAGGTTTCAATGTTGAAGCAGGCAAAACTGCATGTATCGCGTGCGCTGCTGCAACTGGAACAGTTGGGTCGTCTTCACCATGAATAAGAAGAACATTGTTTTTATTTGTTTCTAAAAGTGCAAGTAGGTCATGACCCTCAGGGTCATCAAGTTGTTCTTGCAGAAAATTAGCCCCGACCCGAAGTACTTGATTAGTGCGTGAGGATGGTGACTCAATAAAACCGTCTTGCAATAGCACTTGCTGTGTTTCCGCTGTGAGTTGATTGCACTGGGATGGCGCACTAAGCGAAATAATTCCATCGACTTCGACTGCGCCTCTACCAAGTGCTAATAGCGACGCTAGTCCGCCTCTTGAATGCCCAAGGATAATCGTCGGAATGCCCTCAACTTGCAGCGCTTTCGTCAAAATTTCCAAATCTTCTACTTGCGTATTCCACGATGCCGCTTCGAATAAATCGGGGCGAACAAAGGGTCCGTCTTCAGCAAGCATGCCAGAGTGTGAGAAGTTGAATCGGTGTGCAATCCACCCCCTCTTTACAAACTGCTCAGCAAGCCATGGAAGCATGCCGTAGTCTTTGTATCCCTTGAATCCGTGGCCAATAAGCACGACTCCAACCGCAACGCTTTCAGGATCATGCGTTGTTCCATGTATACTTTCCCCGCGACTTCCTTCTATTTTCCAATCAGTACAGCTCATTCGTGCATCGTACTCGACAAAGCTGACAACATTAGGAATCTACGCGTTAACGAGGTGGAATTACTAATACCATTCCAATTTGTAATCTTGCTGGGTCGATTCTTGGATTTGCCTGTGCGATTAGAAAATACTTATTCACATCGTCATAGTAATCACCAGCAATGGAACTCATCGTTTCACCTTCAAGCACTCTGTGTGTCTTGCCATTTGCAATTGGTGTGCTAATTGGAGTCGCTGCATTCACAGGAATACTCTTCTTTACAGTCGCTCTTGCGGGTAATCGAAGTGTCCTACCTGACGAAATCCTTGATGGATCATCGATACCGTTGAGAGTTGCAATTTCACGCCATGAACGATAACTTCCTAACTCACGAGATGCGATTTCGCCAAGGGTTTCACCTTCTTTTACGATGTATGTTCGTATTACTGTTTCATGTAATACAACTGGTTGTGGCTTTTCTTCTTCAACTTCTTTATCTGACCTTTGGACAACCGAAGTAGATAATGCTCCATCGGAATCATCAGATTCAGCACTGATTATTGGCGCATTTAGAGGTTCATCATCCTGATCGACGATGTCCGCTGCAATAGGAGGAAAACCAAGCTCAAGTAATTTTTCTGCAGCATCCCCACCAAACATACTAGGTCTTGGAACATCTACTACATTTGCTGTGCTTTGTTGCGGTGGTGTCATTCCATAATAAACGACTAGTGACGCGAGCAGAAGAACACAAATTGAAACAATAGTTTTGCTTGTACCTGACATAAGTAAGAAGCCCTCCTTGGCACCTATCTATATGTTCGGCTGTTGCCTACAATTTTCTTGAAATTAGTGTGTTTTTCCTAAAGTTCTAACTCGTTCTTCTTTGCTGAATGGCCTTTGAATACAAGCGGTGCTGCAATTGCAACTGAACTGTACGTCCCGACAAAGATACCAATCAATAGTGCAAATGCAAATGGGCGAATACCGCCACCGCCAGTCCAATAGATGATTATGACAGCAATTAATGTTGTCAGTGATGTCAGAACCGTACGGCTAATTGTTTGGTTAATTGAATCGTTCACAATCTCTTGCGTCGGTAAAGGACGCTTACCGCGGTTTTCACGGATACGATCAAGAATAACAATCGTATCGTTCAACGAGTAACCAATAACAGTTAGCAATGCCGCGATGACGCCGAGGTCAATTTGGAATGCTTCAATTTTCAGCGATTGACTGAAAAACGTGATATTTGCAACGTACCCTGCCAGAGCGAGTGCGCCAAGGGTTACTAGAACATCGTGCAACAACGCGACAATCGCAGCGAGCGAATAGCGTAATGAACCAAATCTAAACCAAATATATGCAAGAATCCCAAGCAGCGACAAAATGACCGCGACGATTGCATTTGCCTTCATGGTTTCTGCAATTTGCGAGGAGAAACTACTTACTTGATCGAGCGATTGCGGTTGTGATAATGCGTTTGAAACAAGTTCCCATTCGTTTGATGCTACTCGTTCATCAACAACTTCAGGATTGTTCTTGAAGTAATTCATGTCTGGGTCATATACCGCAACTGCTATCGAAGCGTACCCGTCACCTGCACCTCGCTTCACACCAAATACTTCTACTTCGCGACCACCAGCATCACGGGCATACTCTGGTTGCTGACGCATCCGTTCGATTCTTTTCTGAATATCTTCAAGCGAAGTCGCCGGTTCGATATTTTCGACAACGAGTAAAACGCCACCGCGATAATCTGATAAATCGCCTCGGGCATTTGTGCCGAGAATTTGACCAACGGTTGTTGCGTTTTGTGGAATCTGATTTGTGTATTTTTCAAATGAAGTTGTACCAATTCCAGCAAATGATAAAGCAGGCGGTACATCAAGGTCATTCCCAAACGCTTCCGTTATTGCTTCTACTACAGTTTTAGTTACAACAGCATCATCTTCGATGCCAGGTGGGTTAGATACTTTAATTTGGAATGCGTTAGAAACCACTCTACCGTTTGCATCAACTTGCCCTTCACCGATGGTGAGGATTGTAGCGCCAGCGAGTTCAGCGAGAATTTGATCCTTGTTGGAATCACCTGTTATTGCTAAACCAATTGCATGCACGCGTGATTCCACCGAGTCTTCGCCAGTATGCGCTAGGAGTAATCGTTCATCTTCAACAACACGCGTACGCATTGTCATTGAAACACCGCCACGGAATTCCGTGTCGAGCATCGTAACTCCACGATCTAAGAGCAAGAAGATTGACATGCCACAAACGACAAAACTTAGAGTCCAGAAAAGTTTCCTCATGCTAACCCAGTCAACTGCAGGATGCAAAATTCTTGCAACTGCAGGTATAACTGTCGGAAGCATTGGAAGTTTTCTCACGCCAAATACATCTGTGTAAATCTTAAAGATAACTCTTGTCACAAAGAGCGATGTAAAGAGTGTCGCAATAATGCCAATCGAAAGCGTAACAGCAAAACCTTTGACTTCAGTCGTGGCAGTGCGATACAAAACGAAACAAACAATCAAGTTCGTCAAGTTCGCATCGATAATGGTGGAGTACACCTTGTTGTATCCTTCACGCACCGCTACACGTAAATCTTTTGCACCTGCGTTTATTTCTTCTCGAATACGTTCGTAAATTAAAACGTTCGCATCAACTGCCATACCCATCGTCAAGACAACACCTGCTAAACCTGGAAGAGTGAAAGTGCCATCGATGAGTGCCATCGTTCCGAAAATCAAAAGCCCATTTGCAAGAAGTGCAAAGTCAGCGACAAGCCCTGCTGACATGTAATAGAACAACATGAACGCCATGACTGCGATAATTGACCAACCAAGCGCACCCATACCACGGTTTAAGTTATCAATACCGATTGAAGGGCCAATGATGTTTACAGCAATTGGGTCACTACTTAAACGTGCCTCGAGCGAACCAGCTGCAAGTGTTCGTAACAAGTATTGAATTTCGCTTTGCGAGAAACTACCTGTAATTTGTCCTTGACCATTAATTTGCGAATTGAGATTTGGAGCTGTATAGACTTGGCCGTCAAGCACAATTGCCATCGCTTCGTTGACGTGAGGGCCTGTCATACGGCCCATTTTTCCACCGCCTGCACCGTCAAGACGGAAAGCAATGGCTGGTCGACCAAACTGATCTGAAGTTTGATATGCACTTGTCACGGACCATTTGCTGCCGTTTTTGTGCGTCATGCTACGTGAATCATCGTTGTACAGAAGCAAGTAAACGTCGCCATCGTACTCAGCAGCTTCAAGTGAACGGGATGCGAGATACGCTTGTGGGTTAGCAAGAAGCGATGCAAGTTGCACAGGAGTTTCTACCCATTGCTCAACATTGTTGATTGGAAACCAGCCCGCAATTGGAGAATCCGTATTGTCTGGCCCTACTGAAGCCAGTTGTGAACGCAAATCAAGAATATCAAGGCCTTCTGACTTCCCTATTTGAACTGCAATGCGGAAATCTAAAACACCCGCTCCACGAAGCATTCGGATTAAATCTTCTGGATCATCAAATCCAGTTCGTTTTTCTTGATACTCATTGAAGGAATCAACCAATAACCCGAGTTCTTCTGAAAGATGTGGGTAACCACTTTCAAGTTCAGCAAAAGCAACATCGCGTGGTGCAATGCCTCGTAATACTTCATCTGTATTTTCATCTCGTAGTACTCGACCTGCGCCATCTCGAAGAGGGTCGCCTAACGGTGAAAGTTGTAGCAACCGTGCAACTTCGTTTCTATCAAGACTCATCGAAAGCAATTGCTCACGAGTATCTTCAAAATCAATTTCAGCATCTGCGACTTGTTGTTCAAGTGCGCCATTTGATGGTTCTTGAGCCAACTGTGCAGATGAAGATTCCAATTCGTCGTACATCCGTTGCAAGTCACTGACGAGTATTCCACGTACGCCTTCACCACCAAAGACTTCAACCGATTTTCCCTCTGCAAGTGCAAGGTCTAGTGATCCTGGACGAATTTGTGCCCCATCAAGCAATGCATCAAGAAATCCACGATAAACACTGGCAAGTTCTTTCACTTCGGAACTTGGCATAGGCATTACCACTTCAATTCGGTCTGTGCCAAGCGGTGTCATTTGAATATCAAAAACACCGTCAGGATTGACGCGTTCTTTAAGAACTTCGATTGTTTGAGATAGGACTGATTGCCTGTCAACACCTTCATCCATTCTGACTGAATAAATCAAACTGACACCGCCGCTTAGGTCGCGACCGAGCCGGATTTTTTTGTCAGGAGGTGTAATTGCAAATACACAACCGATGAGAAGTAGAACAATGAGGATGATCTTCCAGAGGAGATTCTGCATAACTTTTAGTGATCCAAAATGAGGTCAGTGAACGGGAAAAAAATGAATAATTTCAAAAATTAACTTGTAGTTTCTGCTGTTACTTGTTCGATGCTTTCGCGAAGAACGGTGATTCGTGTATTTGATGATTCATCAACCTTCAACACAACTCGGTCAGGTTTTATATCAACGATTGTTCCAAAAACTCCACCACGAGTAAGTACTTGGTCACTTTTTGCAAGTGAATCAAGCATAGATGCTCTTCGTTTCTTTTGTTTTCTACCACCAAAGAAACTAAAAACAATCATGCCCACAAGAAGCAACATCAAAATTGGAAAAAAGTTGTCGCCAAAAGGACCCGTTGCAACTTGGCCTGCACCGCCACTTGCTCCGCCATCAGCTGTTGTTCCAGCAGTACCTTGCGCGCCTTCATCGCCAAATTGTGCACTTGACAATTGAACGATTATTTCATTTGTATTAAAGATTGAGAACATAAAATAGATTTCCTGAATTGGGTTTAAGACATCGTGAGAACAGGCCACCGTTTAGGTAGCGCAGACCAGGAATTATCTTCGATTGCGAGCCGTATGTCTATCATCAAGGACTGGAAGTGGTGAATGTTATGTATGCTCAAGAGGGTTCCTCCGAGCATTTCCTTGCATTTAAAGAGGTGTGCGAGATAGGCACGGCTGTTTCCTGCTGCACAAGATGCGCAGGTGCAGCCCTCCTCTATAACACCGATATCATCCTTAAAACAGGCATTACGTAGGTTTAAATGACCATTCTTAGTAAAGGCGTGGGCATTTCGTGCGTTGCGAGTGGGCAAAACACAGTCAAACATATCCATACCAGAGGCAACTGCAGCAACCAAATCTCGCTCATATCCAACACCCATTAAATATCGTGGTTTTTCTTCTGGAAGCAGATTTGCGGTGAATTTTACGACTTCTACGATTTTTTCAGGTGATTCACCAACTGCTACTCCCCCGATTGCATACCCAGGGAGATCCACATTACAGACCTGCTCAACGCTGCGAGCTCGTAAATCTAAATTAACTCCACCTTGGACAATTCCGAAAAGTGCTTGTATATCTTTTTTCTGATGTGCAACATCGCACCGCTCTAACCAACGAGCTGTTCTATCTAACGATTGTAGTAATCGTAATTCATGTTGGTTTTCTGTCAGAACACCATCGCGCGTTGTAAGCGCGTGTCGACGTCGTGCTAAATTCTGTGATTGAGGTTCCACGCTTGAAGGGCAATCATCAAATGCCATAATGATGTCAGCACCTAGATTATTTTGTATTTCAATCGAAAACTCTGGAGTCATTCGAATTGTTGCACCATCAATATAAGATTTAAACGTAACTCCATCTTCATCAATTGTATTTATGTCAGCCATCGACCAAGCTTGGTATCCCCCGCTGTCTGTCAATATTGGTCGATTCCATTTCATGAACGCATGAACTCCACCAAGTTCTGCGATTCGTTTATCCGTTGGTCGCAACATTAAATGAAACGCATTGTTCAAAATAATATCTGAACCTGTCGCTCTAATTTGTTGTGGCGTCAGCCCTTTTACTGTTCCCCTCGTGCCAACTGGCATAAACGCTGGCGTGCGAAACGACCCGTGTGGTGTTGTTACAGTTCCAGTTCGCGCAGCGTTTTCCTTGCTTTTATGATGTATTTTAAATGTCAGAGGAACTGGCAACTACGTATCCTCGCGACCTTTTCTTGAAGCGTCGTGCAACAATTTCTTTTCTTTTTCACTCAGACTATGCAAACCCTTTTTGTGAATTTTGTCAAGAATTTTATCGACATCTTCTGGTTTTGCCTTTTTGCCTCGCAATGCAAAATGTTTTGATGTTGGGTCTGCCTTGCCAAGAAAATCAAAGAACCCATTTAAATGATGTGGGTTGCGAATGAAATACCAACCCGCTGCTGCGCCACCAAGATGTGCCGCTTCGCCACCAGCATTTGACTTGCCAAAGAAAACTGTAAATAATGCTAAGCCAACCAATCCATATGCCATCGTTGATAAACGCATCGGAATAATAAAGAAAACAAGTACTTTAATATTTGGTGACAAATAAGCACCCGCTAATAAAATTCCAAACACGCCTGCAGATGCGCCAACAAGTGGAGTGGATGGGTCATTAAAAAGCAAACCAGGAATAGAGTCACCAAAAATGAGTCCGCCGAGATTTAGTAGCAAGTAAAGAACTGACCCAAAGATTCCACAAAGTAAATAGAACGCTAGGAATCGTTTTCCGCCCAGATATTGTTCAACGAGTGGACCGAAGAAATACAGACCAATCATATTAAAAAGCAAATGCTGAAAATTTGCATGCAAAAATTGAAAACCGATGAAGCGCCAGTACTGAAGCCCTAAAATAGAGTGCGTTGTGGACAGGTGAAGCCAATCTTTAAGAAAGTAATTAAAGAAAGGGTCCAGCATATATACAGCAAAACAAATCAAAATCAACCAAGTCGTTACCGAGATTGGTTTGCGGTTATATGGGTATTGCCCAATTCTACCGCCGCTACGTGGCATTGAATAATGTCTGTCATGAATTCCCATACAAGGGGCATCTTACCAAACAGGCAAATAAAAAACACGGCAAACAGAGAGTATCTGCTTGCCGTGTTTAGAAAAAAATCAGACTTAATCGTCTACTACAACGATATCAACGCGACGACTTGCAGCTTTAGTAGCAAGTGGTTTTGTTGGTCCCCAACTTTCGATTGCGATTCTTTCTTTGTTAACGCCTTTGCTAACGAGAAAATCGCGAACTGACCATGCACGGTCAAATGCGAGGTGCCAGTTACTTTTGAATTTACTCTTTGTAATTTTATCTGTATCGGTGTAACCCATGATTACGATGGATTGGTTTGGATACGTTGAATTCAACGCAGACGCTACATTGGAGAGCGTTCCTTTTGCGGAATTCTTCAACGTTGCACTACCAGAATTGAAGAGCAAGTCACTTGCAACTGTAAGTGCTAGGTTTTTATCGCGAAGCTCAACATCTACACCAGCAATGTTTTCAAAAACATTAATTGTTTCTGGGCGAGTATCAAGTGCCGTCTGAAGTGCTTCGCTCCGATCTTGTTCGTTGCGCAAATCACCTCGGGTTCTTGATAAATCATCATCCGCTGCTTGCAGTGCAGAAGTCGCTTCTTTGTACTGTGTTCGAAGTTCTCCGTTTTCTGTTTTTAATAAGGCGTTTTCTGTTTCAATGTTGTTACTACAACCCAGTACTGAAAAACTAACCGCCATTCCCGCTACTACCATCAATAAGTTACGTCGCATCATGCGTGTCCTTTCTCCATTTAAGAGGACTTAAAACCACATACGAGAGAAACATCCTGTTTCACTTTGTCGCATCCAACGACGTGTGGCATTAGTGGTATTGAACCTTGTTTTACTCTATAAGTCAAATCGACCTCATAAAGATTAATCTGTAATTTTTCAGTTGTGGGCTGATGTACGCCCGGCATTGCGACTGACCAGACCCAATGTATGCCTGGACGAAGGAAAACAACAAGTAAAGTTGCTACTGCAAGATGAGGACCGTACGGGATTTCACTTTGCTTCTTACCTATCTTCTCAAGGATTGCAGAAAAAGCTGCCCAAAGGAGCCCGCTGAATGGCGCAATAAAGAAAATAAGAATCGGATCCCACCAGCCGACTACTGCCCCAACACCCGCAAGAAGATGCACATCACCTAAGCCCATGGCTTCTCTGCCAAAGCCAAGCGTTCCAAATATTCGTATTCCCCAGACTAATCCACCACCGACAAGGTACCCAAGCATGCTTCCTGCAAGACCCTGCACAAGCATGGATGGAATCCCCTTTTCATACCCAACCATCCAGCCGATTACAAAACAAATCACTATAGGAAGGATGAAAAGCATTTCTTTCATCATTTCTCTTCGGGCATGTGGATATTCGCAAAGAGTTTCGCCCTCTTTCACATACTCTTCGTAATCTGCAAAACTATAGTTGAACACGCCTACCTTGAGCAAAATGGTACTTATAGCCACGCCGGCCATCCCACCAAACGACGCTAATGCCCATGTCCAATCTATTTCGGGATAAGGCCAAAGTTGTTGTGGTGTATGTCGCATTGTCATGAAACTCTGTACAACCGCCGCGAGAAATGCAACGATAGTCATGAATAGTGGAATCTGAATTGGAATAGTAAATGTGCGTGCGTCTATGATTGTCATCGCAAGCAACCCCGCAACCATAGTTACAAGTGCTAAAAACATTGGGAGTGTTCGGTAGATACCGTTCACGTGCCACCAGTCACCAAAAATTTCGCCTAAAAATGGCGTCGATGGTGAAACCCAAAAACATAGAACATAACTAAGTAAAAAAAGACAGCCTGTCAACAATTCTATACATGGATATTCAATAGAGACCGGCGTTTTGCAATAACGACACTTACCGCGAATTGATAGCCATCCAATAATAGGCAGGTTTTCCCTAAAGAAACGCAATTGATGATTACACGATGGACAACAACTTGGTGGTGTCAACAAGCGAATATTTCTCGGCAAACGATACACAACTACATTTAAAAAACTTCCAACGCAACTTCCAAGAATAAATACGAAAATTGCAGCGGGCAAATGCTCAAGCAGTTGCGCTTTAAACATCAGTTGGTCAATTGTTTGTTGTGTTGCTATGAGCAATGTCAGGGAGTCCTTTCCCACGTAAAAAAATTAATCTAACTCTTGCACTTCCATCGTTTTCAATTGTTGCTCGGCCTCTGCAAGTAATGTTCGGCATCGGGTGACGAGTAATTGTCCACGTGCGTGTTCTTTCATCATTGTTTCAAGGTCTGCTTCGCCGGCATCAATTCGCTTTACAATTGCATCAAGCTCATCTGCCGCTTGTTCAAATGTCAATGTATCTGGTGTAGTGGATTGTTGTTTCTTATCACTCATGTCGTGCACTCTACCTTGGACTCGATTGTTCCGTGAGCAAGCACCGTGCGGATTTTTTGCCCATCGGCAACATCTTTTCCGGAGCGAATAAGTTTTCCTGATGCATCTTCCGTTAGCGAGAACCCTCTTTGGAGCACTACCTTTGGATCGATTGCATCTAATTTACCTTGTAAAGTGTCAATCTTAGACGTTGAAAGAGCAATTCTTTGCTTGATATACGTCTGCAATGCGGACGAAAGGGTTAACGCAGTTTTTTGCCGTTTTTGCAAGAGTGCATGAGGTCTTCGGGCAGTTTTGGTGCAATTTCGCTGAACAAACGGATGTAAGAGTTGCTTGTGTATGCTTAATTTTCGATTGCCCGTGCTCGATTGCACGAATTACTCCGCTTGTCAGTCGAAGATTGAAATGGTCCACCATCTGAAGAAGTTCGTCGCTATCTGGAATGAGAACCATTGCGGCCTGCGTTGGAGTTGATGCGCGAAGGTCTGCTACTAATTCAATGATTGAAGTGTCCGATTCATGACCAATTGCCGCAACGATGGGTGTTTCGCAACGGAAAGCAGCTTCGACAACACCCCTGTCATTAAATGACCAAAGTTCTTCCAAAGAACCCCCGCCCCGCGTCACAATAATTGCATCGATTTGCATCGATTTTGCATTCGCATCTACTTTTTCCAATGCTTTGATTATCGAAGCAACTGCAGCATTTCCTTGCACTGGTACATTTACCACAAGCAATTCGACACCCGTCCAACGCTGTCTTGCTGTTTCAATTACATCACGAACTGCAGCAGAAGTCGCACTTGTGATGACGGCAATTTTTCTTGGGTACGCTGGTAGTGCCTTTTTGTGCTCCTCACTAAACCACCCTTTATCTCGTAATTCAAGCACTAATGCGTCAAACGCTTGTTGCAGAGAACCCTTTTCATCTCCTGCTGATTTCATCCGTTCGACATACATCTGCGTTTTGCCGTACTTTGCATAGTGCCCGAGCGTACCGCGGATGATGACAAGGTCGCCCTGTTTTGGTTTCCCGCCCTCAAACTCACCACTTTCAATAGTTGTCACACGAGATGCCCACATAGCGCAGTCAATTTTCGCTTCTTCATCAGCAAGGGTGAAGTACCAGTGATTCCCTAATTTTGGCGAGTTAATTTGCCCAACAACGTCAATTCGACCAATTCTTCCCTGAAGTGCGTCGTCAATTTTTTTGCTCAACTCAGAAACCGTTAACGGTTTTGGCGGCAAGGGCTGTTCATCTCTTATTTGTTTATTTGTAAATAGGTCAGCCACGAATACGATGGTATCCTGCTCAAGTCAAGATATGCAGAACATCGGAGAAAAAAAACATCTTCTTACAACTATTTCTGAATTGCCTCAAATGACGCAAGACAGAATGAGTGCGTTACATGAACTTGGAATTTACCGAGTATCTAATTTACTCAAACATCTTCCAACTCGCTACGAAACACATCATGGTGGTATGACTATCGAGGCTGCAAAAACCATTCTGGGCGATCGAGATTCTTCGCCTGAACTTGTGACTATCGAAACGACAATCATCAAGGTCAGCCCCGGTTGGCGGCGCGGAAGAAAAAGCAAGTTGGAAGTTGCGGTAGAAGACGAAACTGGCCGGATGCATATAAATTGGTTTAATCAACCGTGGGTTGCAAGAGCATTACATCCAGATATGCGCATTCGCGTTCACGGTTCTTTAACAATGCACAAAGGGTTTCTTCAAATGAATAACCCTCGCTGGGAAGAAATCGATGATGACGAACCTACAGCAACTATTGAAGGTGATTTACGCCCCGTTTACCGAGCGAATGAGCACATTTCATCCAGCGTGATTGCGAAACTAATTTCAGATGTTCTAGATGACGCACTACCAGAAATTGACGACCACCTAACAGATGAAATGTTGCGCGAACTTGAAATGCCTAAACTTGCAGACGCGTATGCGATGTGCCACAAGCCAGAAGAAGAAGCACAAGCCAAAGAAGGACGAAGAAGAATTGCGTACGATGAGTTACTTCTTTTACAACTTGGCGTAATGATGAAACGACATCATCGTCGAGACACGATGCGCGCACCAAAACTAGAATGGAATGACGAAATTAAAAAACGAATTGAAGCACGTATTCCTTTCACACTTACCAAATCCCAGCAACAAGTCGTTGAAGAAATTGCAAATGACATTATGACAAGCATTCCTATGAACAGGCTCTTGCAAGGTGATGTTGGTTCTGGAAAAACAGTTGTCGCATTGCATGCCATGTTAATGGCAGTAACTTGTGGTGCCCAAGCCGCGATGATGGCACCAACCGAATTGCTTGCCGAACAACACTTTCAAACCATTTCGAATCTACTCAAAGGATCAAAAGTTAAAACTGCACTTCTTACAAGTTCTCTTTCAGGCAAAGATCGAAAAAAATTGATTTTAAAAATCAGCGAAGGCGAAATTGATATCGTTGTTGGGACCCACGCTTTGTTAACAGACGATGTAGTTTTTTCAAATATCGCAATTGCTATTACCGATGAGCAACATCGGTTTGGCGTGCAACAACGTGCGCTTCTCCGCAATAAATCAGATGACAAGCATTCCATTCCGCACACACTTGTAATGACGGCTACTCCAATTCCACGAACGCTTTCCCTTACCATTTTTGGTGACCTTGACGTATCTACAATCAATGGGATGCCGCCGGGAAGGTCGCCAATTACAACACGCCTCGTTCAGCCAGCGCAATCAAACAAGGTATACCAGTTCATGCTTGAACTAATACATAAAGGGCAACAAGGGTACGTTGTTGTTCCTCTTGTAGAAGAAACCGAATCTGGTTTAAAATCTGCAATCGCACATGCAGAGTCTTTGCGAACTGGTTTTTTGCAAGGCGCTTCTGTCGGCGTTGTACACGGAAGAATGAAATCTGAGGAACGAGAAAAAACAATGCAAGAATTTCGCGAGGGTCAATTGGATGTTCTCGTTGCAACAACTGTGATTGAGGTTGGCGTAGATATTTCAAACGCAACGATGATGATTATTGAACATGCAGACAGATTCGGTTTAGCCCAGTTACATCAACTTCGTGGCAGAGTCGGGCGCGGAACGCTCCCTGGAGTTTGCGCCTTGATAGCAAGCCCAACTACAGAGGATGCACTGTTACGACTCGAAACAATCGTGGAAACAACAGATGGATTTCGCATTGCAGAAAGAGATTTAGAAATTCGTGGTCCGGGCGAATTATTTGGAGCGAAGCAAAGCGGAATTGCACCGTTCAAAGTAGCTCGTTTACCACGAGATTTTGAATTGCTTCGCCTTGCTCGGAGAAACGCTGTCAAATGGATTAAACAAGACCCAACACTGCAACATTCACCGCTTCTTAAATCAAGATTAATGCACGCCCATGGTGAAGCGCTTGGGCTTGGAGATGTTGCTTAATGTCAACGAATACAGATGTGGCAAAAATATTTAACGCAATGGCAACTATCCTCGAAATTAAAGGAGAGAGTGGTTTTAAAATTAACGCAACTGTAAAAGTTGCACGTGTTCTAGAAAACTTAGTAGAAGACATTGCAACAATAGAAGATGTAACAACCATCTCGGGTATTGGAAAAAGTAGCGCCTCCAAAATTAAAGAGTTTCTTGAATCTGGCGAGATTTCATCATACGAAGAACTTCGTCAATCAATTCCACCCGGATTACTTGAAGTAATGCGAGTGCAAGGACTCGGGCCGAAAAAAGTACGGCAACTTTGGCAAGAAGCAGATGTTGTTGACATTGCATCTTTAAGAACTGCCATCGACACGGGGAAGTTAGACAATTTGCCAAGAATGGGCAAAAAAACAATCGAAAACATCGCCGACGCTCTTTCATTTGTCGAATCAACGAGTAATCGAGAACGGCTTGGCATTGCACTTCCAATTGCAGAATCAATTCTTGAAGAACTTCAAAAACTTCCTGGAATTACTCATAGTGCAATCGCTGGTTCCATTCGCAGAGGCAAAGAAACCATTGGCGATATCGACTTACTCGTGAGTACAACTGAGCCATCATTACTTGCTGAAACATTTTGCGAGCTCGAAGGCATTTCAAAAGTATTTGCCCATGGCGAAACCAAATGTAGCATTCGTCTTGGTTCTGGCATGCAAGTTGATTTACGAATTATCGATGAAGAGCAATTTGGTGCAGCACTTTTATATTTCACAGGGAGTAAAGAGCACTGCATTTTACTTCGTGAAATTGCCATCTCGCAAGATAAAAAATTGAACGAATATCGTCTTGAACCTGCGGACATCAGTGCTACTGAAGAAGCTATTTACAAAGACTTACAACTCCCTTGGATTCCACCAGAAATAAGAGAAGACCGTGGCGAACGTGCGTGTAAAAATACTCCAAATCTACTTACTATTAACGACATAAAAGCTGACTTGCACTGCCACACAACAGCCAGTGATGGGCATATGTCAATTGAAGAGTTGGCCACCATCGCAAAAGCGCGGGGTTACCACACGATTGCAGTTACCGATCACAGCCAATCCCAAGGTCAAGCCAACGGACTAAAGCCGGACAGACTTCTCAAACACATCGATGCAATTCACGCTGTGAATGAAACGATGGACGGCATTACAATTCTTGCTGGAAGTGAAGTTGATATTTTGCCAGATGGCACGCTCGACTACGACGACGAGTTACTTGCGAAACTTGACATTATTGTCGCTTCGCCACATGCAGCATTATCGCAATCGACTGAGGATGCAACAAAACGGCTTCTCGCTGCAATTGAACACCCCCTTGTGCATATCATCGGACACCCGACTGGGCGAATTATCAACAAGCGAAAAGGACTAGAGCCAGACATGACGACGCTTATTGCTGCTGCTGTTGAACACAATACTGCGCTGGAGATAAATGCAAATAGTTATAGACTCGATTTACGAGACATCCATATTCGAGCAGCAGCCGAAGCAGGTGCAATGCTTTCGATGAATACTGACTCGCACCGCCCTGAAGATTTCGAACAGCTCAGATATGGAATTCTTACCGCAAGACGTGGCTGGCTAGAGGCCTCAAGATGTATTAATTGCATGGAACATGACGTGCTACAAACTTGGCTCGTCCGCAATTGATAGAATATACCCCAACCTATGTTTGACACACTATCTGGAAAATTAACTTCTGCTATCCGCAACCTTTCTGGGCGCGGAAGAATTAGCGAAACCAACGTTCGCGAGGCGATGGACGAAGTACGTCGAGCTTTGCTTGAGGCAGATGTCCATGTAGATGTTGTAAGCGAATTCTGCGAAGAAGTCGTCCAAGATGCTCTTGGCGCGCAAGTAACCACTTCGCTGAAACCTGGCGAAGAAATGATTGGCATCGTCAATCAGCGACTCATTGATTTTATGGGTCCTGTCGACAGCCACGTTATGTTGGTAGATCCTGGACCGACCATCATCATGATGTGTGGTTTGCAGGGCTCTGGCAAAACGACTACTTGTGGCAAACTTGCAGCGTACCTCAAAAATCGTGGCAAAAAAGTTTCTCTCGTTGCTGCTGACCTTCAGCGCCCTGCTGCTGTCGAACAACTGCAAGTAATTGCAAATGATGTAAACACAAATGCAAAAGGTGTTGGCGAAGTAACGTGCTATGCAGAACCAGAAAAGTGTGGCGAGTACGGCACAACTACAGGCGTTGCTGTTGGCGTTTGCAAGCGAGGCGTAAAGCAAGCACGCAAAGATAAAGTTGATGTTGTCATTCTTGACACCGCTGGTAGATTACATATCGATGAAGACTTGATGAAGGAACTGCGTGGTGTTCAGAACACGACAAAACCACACCAAGTTTACTTAGTTGTTGATGCAATGATTGGCCAAGATGCGGTTAACGCAGCAGGTACTTTTCATGAACAACTTGCAACTGATGGAATTATCCTGACAAAATTCGATTCCGATACTCGCGGCGGTGCTGCACTTTCGGTCAAACGAGTCACAGGTGTCCCAATTAAATTTATTGGTACTGGTGAGAAATTTGATGCCTTCGAAGAGTTCCACCCAGAACGAATTGCAAGCAGAATCCTCGGCATGGGTGATGTTTTGTCGTTGGTCGAAAAAGCGCAAGAAGAAATTTCAGAAGAAGACGCGATGAAACTTGCCGACAAAATGGCAAGCGGAAAGATGACCGTTAACGACTTCATCAAACAATTAAAATCTATTCGCAAAATGGGACCAATGAAACAATTGCTAGGATTACTTCCTGGCGTTGGTGCTGCGCTTAAAAATGTCCAAATTGACGATAAGCAGTTTGACCAAATAGAAGCCATCGCAAATTCGATGACAAAAAAAGAACGAGATGACATTACCCTTTTGGGCAAAAGCCGAATCAAACGAATTGCAACCGGCTCGGGAACTAACCAACAAGAAGTCAATCGTTTTGTAAAACAATTTCAAATGATGAAGAAAATGTCAAAACAAATGGCGGGCGGTGGCATGGCTGAAAAAATGGCAGCAATGCAAAACAGCGGTGGTGATTTCGACCCTTCCATGCTTGGAATGGGTTCGCGGGGCTCCACAAAAACTCAAAGCCACAAAAAACGCTTCAAACAACGTAAGCGTCGATAACCCCAACCATTAACTCAGATAATTTTTAGTCGTCGAATGGAAGCGGATCATCCGCTTCGCCAGAAGCCCATGCTTGGATTTTCGGCAGAAGCCGATCTTGAATAAGAATTTTGATGCATGCTGCAACTGGAATCGCAAGCAACATGCCATACGCACCTAGTACGCTGCCGCCAGCAATCACTGCCACAAAAATAGTTACTGGGTCAAGGTTTGTCGCCTTGCCTGCGATGAATGGTGTCAATACCCAGCCATCAAGTGCTTGAACAAAAGCGAAGACAAGTGATGGCCAAATCAAAATGCCCCACCAAGCCATCCGTTCAGCTTCTGGAACGCCGAGTTGATCCAAGAACAACAACCCAATTGAAATTGGAATTCCAACCAATCCCAAAAATGGAACAGCACAAAGAACGCCAACACCAATACCAAGCAAAATTGCATATGGAACACCTACAATTAACCAGCCAACCGCTAATACCGTCGCCATGATGAAAGCAATAACTATTCGACCACGGACGAAGCCAGCAACGGCACTATCCATTTTTGTAAACAATTCAATTGTGTCACTTTTTCCAGAGTCAGGAATAACACCCTGGGCAAACGCAACAACTTTTGGGAACCAAAGACTGAAAAAGAAAAAGTAAAAAGGGATAAGTACAATTAAAATCACAAACCGAATTAGTTTGCCTGCAATTCCAAGTGCTACTCCTCCCGTTGTTTTTGCAAACGTTAACAAGTTCGCATTTTCATTTTCGGTTGTACTTGAATCTGATTTCGCTACAGAGACCTCGCCTTCGGAAGGCAAATACGTCAGTGAGTTATTCACTTCTTCGCGGATGTCTTCAGGAACATATTGTTCTGTTAGTTGTTCAAGTTTTGTTCTAAGATGACCATCCTGTATTTCATGCACGAGAGATGAAGTTTGCGAAATTACCAGTGGAATCGTGACTGCAAGTACAATCAAAATGCCAGCGGTAAGCGCTAACAGAATGCCGGAGATAACTGGAATTCTACCCAGTGGAAACTTTGAATGATTAGCCAAATAAGAAATCAATGGCTCAAACAAATAAGCGAGCAATAAAGCTACTAACAATGGGATTGTAATATCTCGCATTGCATACCCGAGCCAAATTGCACACACACCAATTAAAAGTAGAAATAAATCGCGAACCCATTGAATCTGCCAAAGATGTAACTTTGTCATATCAAGTTGTTGCTTAGTAGAATCGTCACCCATCGTTGGAGACACTTACTGGTTTGCGCCAATACACTCGGCTAACTCGCATGCATGAAATGCTTCATCGAATTGAAAAACCGAACGGAAATCGCTTTCTGAATCTTGCGGGCATGTTCTGAGAAGTTCGAGTTCGACCATTCTAAAAACAATTGCTCCAAAATCTTCAGTCCTGTTAATTCCCCAATGCTGAAGTACAACTTGTGCAAGTAAACCAAAACGAGAAATTGCAAAATCACGTAGACCAATACAAAGTTGCTGACCTGTCACATGATGATCTAATTCATCAAGTTCATTTAATTCAAATTGAGTCGGCGTTCGATCTGAAAAAATGTCAGTTGTGAAACCAAGACCCTCTTGCACAAAAGCAAAAGCTGCTGGTGAATATCGTGTGCCACTTGCAATGTGGGGCCAATTAAACGGGATTGGTATGGTAATTTGACTCATAACTCGAACGCCATCATATCGGCGAAATTGGCTATTGCACCGCAATATGCTCTTTTATTAGGCTCTCAAGAGACTTTTTTTGCCCTTTTGTGCCTCATTACATACAAACCCACTCCGGCAACACTTCTACCTGAAGAATCGACTCCAACGAGTGGCAATTCGCAAAAGCCAAAATACCCGCAGTTTCACCCGGCTGCAGAACTACAAGAGAAGCATCAACGCCAAGTGCTTTTGCGCCGTTGATGGTTGCCATGCCAAACAAAAGTGCTGGGTCAGCATTATCTCTTTTATACAACAAACGCATTTCGTCTAAGACACTAATTCTGTCAGGCGTATCGAGACACAATAAAGAATCTGTTCCAAGTGCAACATTCACTCCTGCATCCACCATTTCCTTCCAGCGATGGTTTGTATGCCCGAAATACACGCTCGCTCGTGGGCAATACGCCACGGACATATTCGACTGAGCCAACATTGGCAAATGCCTATCTTCTATGTAATTCAAATGTGCTGAAACAAAATGTGCTCCGTCTGCAATTTTAAGCACCGCATCAATAGGATGTTCGCTCCATGCTTTCATTGAAGTATCCCAAACGCCAAGACGTTGAACATATTCCAAGAACGCACCAGTTCCTAGTTCTGCATATTCAAGTTCTTCAATTGTTTCAGCAAGATGCGTTGCAACTTTTCTTCCACTTTCAAATGATGCTTTATACACTTCCAATCCACAAGAATATGGAGCATGCGGTTGTACCGCAAATGCATGTTCTACATGGCCCAGTTGCTCAGCGACTAATTGCCCCCGTGTGCCGGAACCGAACAATTCAACGAATGGAACACACCGAGGCAATAATTTTTTCGCACACTCCGCTGCAAGAACAGAACTTGCAATATCGCCAACAATAACTGACCCGCCTTCTTTTGACATGCGTACGCCTTGCTCGATTGCATGTGTAACTTCACCTTTTGCGCGAATCGGATAGACAATTTCTTCAACCCAGTTGATAAACGAATCTGGCGGCGGAGCAATTCCATCACCACTCAGGTCTAGATGAGCGTGCACGTTCACAAAACTTGGTGTAAGTAAACCGTTAATTTGGGTAATTTCAACATCAGCGGGAGTGCCTACTTCTTCTGGTGTGCCAACTGCTTCGATACAATTTCCATTCATCAGAACCGCGCCAGGCGAAGCGATAACGCCTCGATAATCAGCAATTGCGTCAGAATGTATGAGATTTCTAGGCATTCAGTGTCTTAATTCTAAAACGAGTAGTACGATGATTGCTACACTGTACCCGAAGTTGGGACGGATCCCGACAAATTTAGCGCCAACAGAGGAGGATCCTACCATGCGCAAAGCACTACTATTTACAACGGGCATCATGACACTTGTCAGTATTTCTGCAACAGGCTGTGTAAAGCACGACCGATACGATACTGCAAGGACTACGACCCACTCACTTCAAGAACAACTTGTATCAGCGCAAACAGATTGCAACACTGCAACGAATGCACTTGCGGCTCGCGAGCGACAACTTGCACAAGCAGAAGCAAACTTAAATGCTTTGCAAGGTCAATACGATTTGCTAGCAAATGAATTAGACTCAATAGATGCAGAGAACAACCAACTTCTTACAACAGTTACTGACATTAAGTTCGGCCCACTTCCTATTGCAACGCAGCAAAAACTTGCAGCACTCGCAGCAACATATCCAGACGATATGTGGTTCAATGCTGAAACTGGAATGATTCGTTTTGGAAGTGATTTTACATTTTCAAGCGGTCGAGCAATTCTTAAAAAAGGCGCAACAGACTTAATCAGCCGAGTTGCAACAATCCTTAACTCACAAGAAGCAAACAACTTTGAAATCCTTGTTGTTGGCCACACTGATAACATTCAACCAAAATCATCTGCTCAACGATATCCAACAAATTGGGAACTTTCAACTGCTCGAGCAACGAGCGTTGCAAAAACACTGACAGCAAATGGCATCGACCCCTCACGATTTGAAATAGCTGGATATGGCGAATTCAGACCACTTGTTGAAAATCGCCCAGATGGCACAAAAGAAAATCGTCGAGTAGAAATCTACTTACGCCCAATGGCTGATTCAAATGCATGGGATACTCCATCGACTACAACAACTACTGAAACAGTAACTGTCGATACGATGGAAGAACCAATGAAATAACTGAAACGAATGTTTCACATTTCAAAACAAAAGCAATTACCAATTACACACCGATCCCAACCAAGGGGTCGGTGTGTTTCGTTTAGGATTTGCATCTTAATACTCTGCGTACCCTGTTTACTTGGAATTGCATTTCCAGTTGATGGAGACCCAGAACCTCCGCTAACTCGAAACACGCCTCGGATTTACAACATCACTATTCGAGTTGAACCTAAAAGCAAAACGAGTTTGGGATGGCCATACGTACAAAAGACTAATTGGATTACCCTCGATGCAAACTCTTTTCGAGTAACTAATCAAGTCAATACCGAATTGCCCTATACCTATGAGCAATTAAAAAATCGACCTAAACAATGGCACGTGTATATCGACTCGGACAATTATCAAATTCATTTTACAGAAACGGCGTACGCAAGTACGCTTGATGATGCTGCAGCTTCGTTGATTGCTTGGAATGATACTTGGTCAGAGGAAGTTGATTTTTACTTACAACCTTCTTTGTATTTGAGGTCGAACGATGCAATTTTTAATGAAATCGTAACCAAACTCATCGACAAAGAAGAAATTACACCTCATATCGCAGCCAAAAAAATCATACGTTATTGTTTGCGAAACACAAACAGCAACGGCTTGTTTGCGAATAATAAAAATCGAATTACAACCGGCTTGCTTATCAGGGGTGCAAAATATGCTTTTACTGCAGACAAACAAGTCAGTGCATGCGACGAACTCTGTGCTTGTATCGCAACACTTCGTGCTGCTGGAATTCCTGCTCGTCCAATGATTGGAATTACCACTGTAAACGCAGACGGGCATCGACTTGACCAACCGTCATATGTTGTCTGGGGCGAATATGCTCTTGCGGGTTCTGGTTGGGTCCCATTTAACGCAAAAAGATTACGAGGAACTGTAAACAACCTCAAACTGTGTGACCCTTGGGATGGGCTTGGCACTTGGCCAACACTTAACAAGTATATACCGCTAGCAATTAATTTCGAATTATACGATGCAAGAAATTCCGTCCAGGAATTACAAATGCAATTCCGAAGTAGCCCCAGCGAGGAATAACGATTCATGTATGACGAAGGACCAAGCCAAGAAGATGTCGAACGTTTTTCCGAAAAAGAAACCGGGTATTGCCCAAAGTGCGGCGATGAAATCTGGGACGATGTTAGCAAATGCCCTTCTTGCGGTGTTTGGATACAAGGCAACACTTCACATCGTGACCCTGATTTTAGCGAAATTCGCAAAAAAATGATGGTATTAATAATCGCAATTATATTTGTTGCATTCGTTCTGGGTGCCTTTAGGTACTTCTAAAACTGCCATACCGCATAACCCGCATAGAACGTCCGAGAGTATCGTTCATTTCAGTATGTATGCCGAGAAATTGTCCCCTTTAGTGGACGTTTCCTTAAGTTGGTGCATCTTGTCAATGTAGCACGTGTGTTGCTGCAAACAACTTAAGAAACGAATGAGAGAACAGAGATGAACGAGAGAAATATTGAAGAGAGAATGTGCAGATTAATTGAGAAACTGCAAACACTTCCAAAAGTGCATCGAGATAAACTTGAGAAGTTATGTCAACATGACGGTGCTCAACGATCGCAAATTGAAGAGTCAGTTTCTAAATTACAAGATTCACTTGACTACCTTCGACTAAGCGTGAAGTACATGGTGTTCGATCTTGAGGCAACTAGGCGTGAAAATGTTTACCTAAGAAAACTTGTTGAACAAATTCGTAGAGATAGCACCCGCCAAGATGACAACGATGACAATCAATTCTTCGGTAATGACGGCGCGGATTAAATTAAGAGAGTTCTGAAACAACCCGGCGAGCACCAGAAGGTGCTTCGTCGATAATTTGCTTCAATGTGGATTTGTCGTCTTGGAATTCTCGAAGTAACTTCGAGAGATGCTTCTTCAACAAAAATGAATATTGCTTGAAATACACCTCAAGCTCGGTACGGTTAAAACGAGTTAATGGATCATCCATTCCCGTTTGAGCCATCGCCCAATGCATTAAACCTTTGCCACTCGTATCATATTTATATAAATCAAGCGTCCTGCGCATTCGGTGTTCAAGTGTATTAAACGGATCACGGCATGCCATTGGTATTGCAAACATGATCTCTTCAAGTTTTTGCTCGACCGCCTGATTCAAACCTGAACGTTCAAGATCTTCAACTTCTGCAATCGCTGGACGCTTACCGATTGTATCGCCAGGCATTGCATGATCGTTTTCCATCACGACAAGTGGAAAACTTGTACCAACAAATGATTTCAAACCTGCGTGCGTGAAACGAACAGTTACTCGCTTCACTGGCTCTCCATTTGCATGCGTATTCTCAACTTTAATTACAGCACCACTTCCCCATTCAGGAAATTTAGGATGCGTAACTCGGTCACCAAATTCGATAGAAATCATAGTAGTCAATGTAATCATTGCTCCTTAGCACGACAATTATCGTGCATGACAATAAGCACAGCGCTCGTTACAAAGAACGCCGATTCAAAAATACTTTTTCAAGACATTGCATCAATTCCTTGTTGCATGCAATTTCCCCAACTGTGTGAATTATAGCACAGAATAAACAAATTCAATAAGAAAACATAGAAAAAGTTCCAGTATTACACGATGCCTTGGGCCATCATTGCATCCGCAACTTTTACGAAGCCCGCAATGTTTGCGCCGTCAACGTAATTACCTTCAATTCCAAATTCATTAGAAGCATCAACACATTGCTGATGTATTCGAGACATAATTTGACGCAACTTATCATCCACTTCTTCCCGAGCCCAATATAATCGTTGGCTTGCTTGTGCCATTTCGAAACCAGAAACAGCAACACCACCCGCGTTCGCTGCCTTTGCTGGACCGTACAAAATGCCTGCATCTACAAATACATTTTGTGCCTCCGCAGTACTTGGCATGTTTGCGCCTTCGCTCACAACACATACATTATTTCGAAGTAAGTTATCGGCATCTGTTGCATTGATTTCATTCTGTGTTGCAGATGGGAATGCGCAATCCGCATCCACTGCCCACATTGGATTATGATCAAGCGAATCATTACGTTCGTGAAATTCCGCGTTTGGAAATTGAGTTAGATATTCACTAATTCGTCCACGTCGGTTATTTTTAAGATCCATTACCCATGCTAATTTTTCGGGGGTGATTCCATCGCCGTCAAAAATCCAACCACTGCTGTCTGAGAGCGTGACCACTTTACCACCGAGGTCATTTATTTTTTCGCAAGTGAACTGCGCAACATTACCAGACCCCGAAACTAAACAAGTCTTCCCTTCAAAAGTTTCACCACGTGTAGCAAGCATTTCAGCTGCAAAGTACACACATCCATAGCCAGTTGCTTCAGGACGAATCAAACTTCCACCCCATTCTAGTCCCCTACCCGTAAGCACACCAACAAATGTATTTGTTAACTTTTTATACTCGCCAAACATGTATCCAATTTCTCGAGCACCTACGCCAATGTCGCCTGCTGGAATGTCTGTGTCTGGTCCAATATGCCTAAAAAGTTCTGACATAAAAGATTGACAAAATCGCATAACTTCGCCGTCACTCTTGCCTTTAGGGTTAAAATCTGCGCCACCTTTGCCGCCACCCATCGGAAGTGTGGTCAAACTATTCTTAAATACTTGCTCAAATCCTAGAAACTTCAGAATTGACAAATTCACAGATGGGTGAAAACGTAGCCCGCCTTTGTACGGCCCGATTGCACTGTTAAACTCAATTCGATACCCACGATTCACTTTCACTTCACCAGCATCGTTTACCCACGGTACCCGAAAATGAATTACGCGTTCTGGCTCTACAATTCGTTGCAAAATGTTGCCGGAGAGATACTGCGGCTTGCTATTCATTACACCTTCTAGAGAACAAACAACTTCTTGCACTGCTTGTAAAAATTCTGGTTCATATGGATTACGTTCGGTAACGCCACCCATAAAGTCTTGAATGAATTGGCTATAAGGTGAAGTTGAGCGACAGCATGTAGTAGTCATTTTGAGTATTCCGAGAATCTGGTTGAGGTATCGTAACTAACGTTGAAACAAAGATGGTACCCTGTCTAGGGTCAAAATGGAACAACAAAATCAATCTAATTTAGTGCCTGATGCACTACTTCCACTACGGGCAGAAATCGATACTATTGACCATAAAATAGTCGATTTATTGCAACAAAGAAATACAATTGTCGAGAGAGTTGCTGCCGTTAAAAAAATTACTGGCTTTGGCATACGTGACTTCAAAAGAGAAAAAGAATTACTTGCTGACAGAGGAGAACTCGCTAAGTCAGTAGGACTACGATCAGAAGTTATAGAGAGTTTATTTCGCGTGATTCTTTGGGCAAGCCGAGACCGACAAGCAGCCCTCGGTGTTGATATTCCTAAAGAAATTGAACTAAAAACAATTGCAATCATCGGCGGAAATGGAGAAATGGGACAATTGTTTGCAAAACTCTTTGAGGGCTTTGGACATACCATTGTTATCGCAGATATCCATACAAGTTGCTCAAATATCGAAGCTGTAAAAGAAGCAGAAGTGGTTCTAATTGCCGTCCCCATCGCCAACACAATTGAAGTGATTCAAGAAGTTGGACCTCATTGCCGAGAAGATGCCCTACTTGTTGATATCACATCAACAAAACAGGCACCCGTCCAAGCAATGCTTGATACGTTCAAAGGAAGTGTAATCGGCACGCATCCACTGTTTGGACCGAACGTTCACTCATTGCAAGGGCAACGCATTGCCGTCATTTGTGCACGTGACACCGCGAATTGGCACGATTGGCTAAACACGATATTACTTGCTCGTGGTCTTTCTGTGCTTGATACAACTGCAGAGGAACATGATCATGCAATGAGTATTGTCCAAGTTCTAACGCATCAAACAACCGAAGTCCTTGGAAGAACAATTCAAAAACTCAATGTCGATGTTCGAAAAACTCTCGAGTTTACATCGCCAATATATTTAATGGAGTTGTTAATGGCTGCGAGGCATTTCGCACAGTCAGCCAACTTGTACGCTTCTATTCAAATGAATAACCCCGAAACAGAAACTGTTCTTTCTGCATTAAAAGTTGCGGGTGACGAACTCCGAGAAATCGTCTTGAATAAAGATACAGAAGCATTCAGAGAAATGTTTTCAGAAGTACACGAACACTTTGGAGATTTCTCAGAGCAAGCACTCGAGCAATCTAGTTTCTTAATTGATCGCCTCGTAGAACGAGTATAGCAGTTACTTTTCGCTCAGCACAACGCCATTGTCGGTTGAGCTCGTAACAACATCTTTTCCAACTAAGTAATCAGCATCCCATCCGACTAGAACTTCGATGCGATGTGTTACACCTGCACTGTCTTCAATTTCAGCGGTCGCTTCTAACAACTTCGTTGTATCAACTGCCATTGTGGCTTCCGTCGCATTGCGAGGCCAATGTAATGCGACTAAGCGCCCATCTACTTTTGCTGTTTCTGTCATAATGGCATTGTACTACTTTACGAAAAAACTTCTGCAATTCATCACGAACCATCCTAAAATATACGCGTACAGGTCAATATGACCACAATAAATCAAATGACTAATCCTACACATACAGACATACAAGCACTTGGCGAACAAGTTTCAAAGGCAAGTGAACCATTCACACGTTTAAAAGATTCAATGCACGGCGTCATCGTCGGACAAGATAATCTATTACACAGAATGTTTATTGGTTTACTTGCAAATGGACACCTTCTTATCGAGGGCGTTCCTGGGCTTGCAAAAACACTCGCCGTTTCTAGTTTAGCAAAGGGAATCAACACATCATTCCAACGCTTGCAATTTACGCCAGACCTTCTTCCTGCTGACTTAACTGGAACGTTAATGTACAGGCAGGATAAAGGCGAATTTATTGTGAATAAGGGACCAATCTTTGCAAGCATAATCCTCGCAGATGAAATAAACAGAGCACCTGCAAAAGTGCAATCCGCACTACTTGAAGCTATGCAAGAACGTCAAGTCACCATTGGCTCAGACACTTTCAAATTGCCGGATCCGTTTCTTGTTCTTGCAACTATGAACCCAATCGAGCAGGAAGGCACCTACCCACTTCCTGAAGCGCAAGTTGATCGATTCATGATGAAAGTTATTGTCTCTTACCCAACACGAGATGAAGAACTTGAAATCCTTAAACGGATGGCTACGACAACGCAAACAACTGAAGTTGTATGTGTCATGAATCCAGAATCGATTACAAATGCACGTGAACTTATCGACAAAATTTATGTCGATGATCAAATTGCGAATTACATTGTTGAACTTGTACAAACAACTCGCACGCCTGAAAAAGTTTCTGCCGAACTTGCTGAATTTGTAGAATACGGCGCATCACCTCGCGCCACTCTTGCGCTCACACTTTGCTCAAAAGCAAACGCGTTTCTAGATGGTCGCGGGTATGTAACTCCTCAAGATGTCAAAGACCTCGCACATGATGTTTTACGGCATCGAATTGCCACAACCTATGAAGCAGAAGCTGAAGGCAAAACTTCAGATGATATAGTTGCAGCAATTTTGGACTTTGTACCAGTACCGTAAGGAGTAGCAAACATGATTCCCCAAGATCTCCTGAAAAAGGTTAGGCGAATCGAACTTCGAACAGCACGTCTCGTTGACGATGTTCTTGCAGGCGGATACCACTCTGCTTTCAAGGGTCGAGGCATGGAATTCGAAGAAGTTCGACAGTACCAAGTTGGCGATGATGTACGTACTATTGACTGGAATGTTTCAGCTCGATATGGCGAACCATTCGTAAAACTCTATCGCGAAGAACGAGAATTAACGGTCATCCTGCTCGTTGATGTCAGCGGTTCACAGCATTTTGGTACGCATGAACAATTCAAAGATGAACTTGTCGCAGAAATCTGCGCAACGCTTTCCATCTCTGCTATTCGCAACAATGACAAAGTCGGATTAATTTGCTTTAGCGATCGCATTGAAACGTACATCCCGCCCCGAAAAGGTTCCAAACATGTCCTTCGAGTAATTCGCGAATTGCTTGCAATTAAACCCGAAGGAAAAGGAACAGACATCGGCAGTGCTATTGAATTTTTGAACAAAGTTCAGAAAAAACGCTCCATCGTATTTCTTGTATCAGACATGCAAAATCGCAACTGGCAAAAACAATTACAAATTGCAAATCGAAGGCATGATGTAGTTGCAGTTAGTACAAATGACATTTCTGAAACTCAACTTCCAATCGTTGGTTTAATGCGAATCGAAAATCCTGAAACAGGCGAGTTACACTTGCTAGACACCTCTTCAAAACGTGTCCGGCGCGCATGGGTGCAACTTGCAAATGAACGCGAAATCGCAATCGAGCAAACCCTTCGAAGAAGTAAAGTCGATCAAATTAAAGTAAAAACCGGCGAACCTTTTACAGGTGCGTTGCGTCAATTCTTCCAACGAAGAGAAGCAAGGCGCGCATAATGTTATTTGCACTACCATTTTTGTTTCCTGCACTTCTAGCTTTGCCGACAGATACTTCGATTGTGAATCTCCAGCAAGACGGCATTGAAGTTGAAGTATCATTGGAGCCAATTGATTTTCTTGTGGGCGACACTTTATTTCTTCAG